>Ga0164295_10000452_pt1 | contig 35030 bp, 20 predicted proteins | sample GEODES006metaG_FD_111798 | JGI IMG/M metagenome (GOLD analysis project Ga0164295, IMG submission 111798) | Oligotrophic lake water microbial communities from Sparkling Lake, Wisconsin, USA - GEODES006 metaG | ecosystem: Environmental > Aquatic > Freshwater > Lake | place: USA: Sparkling Lake... | reverse complement strand
AGGGCAAAGGGTCCCTCCTTGAACGAAGCCAGTGGCGCACCCGTCTCACTTACCTCGAACTTGCTGACGACGAGCGAGATCTGGTACGTCTCGTTGGCCTGGCGTGGGCTGAGCGGCGGCACGCCGGGCACCAGCCGCGGGCCGCGCACGAGACGAAACTCATCAAAGGGAAGATAGATGAGCTCACGCCCGCGCGCGGTCGGCTGGAAGGCTCGTTGGTAGACAACCTCGCCTCTGTCCTGGCGCGTGCGCATGGCCACCTTCAGAACGCGCGTGTCCACGCCCACCTGGCACGCGTCCAGGTCCAGGTAGATGCCGGACGCCGACGAGAGGTCGAGTGGCTCCGCGAGCAACCTCATGCGCTGGCCACAAAAGCCGCCACCCTGCTCGCGGATGCGCCCCTCGAAGATGGCGCCGCCGGCCGCGTCGGTAGCGAGCACGAGTCGACTGCTGCTGACGCCGCCCATGATCACATCGTCGATACGCTCCCACATGCCGAGCGCCTCCTCCCGCCCGGCGCCAACAAAGGAAAAGAGCGGAGCGCGGCGGGTGAGCAGTGGTGCCGCCGCCGCCGCCGCTGCAGCCGACATCGCGGGAACCATGACCCGAGGCGGCAGGTGTCGTAGGATGCTACAAGAGGGCAGCAGCATTGAGATCGCAGCGGTCATCAGCGGCCACATCGCGGACGCACCACCGAGCGAGCGCGGGCTTTGTACTTCTCGAGCCCCTCACGTTTGCGCGAAGTCGAGCTGACCATTTCGTTTGAAGTCCGTTCTGAGCTCACCTTTTCACGACGAGGCCGGTGCGCGTACGCGTGCCTGGTTGACTTGACTTTGCTGGTCGGTGCGCGTTCGCGTGCGAGTCGATTCAACTGACCTTGTTTCGAAAGTTGGAGGCGAAAGTAGTAAGTAGCTACGGAGACGGACGACGTGCGCGCTGTCCCGTGTCCGCGACGATCCGACGAAACACACACATGGGGAACCAGCAACTGGATTCACACATACCGAAAAGTAGCAGTATCCATGACCGGGTCCACAGGTTGCCGCCACTGGCGCACTCATCGACGCACGCTGATGCTGACGCGGCACACGCGCACTGGCTCAGCCTCATCTGATCCCCCAACACCATTCACGACCCCACTGCTTGTTCCAGCGTACTTGCCCGGCTGCCAATTCTCGCCGGGCTGCCAGACGCGACTGTTTGCCACCTGCAGCGCGTGCCGCGTCGTGTCCAGCTCGCGCGTCAGGGTCGCGATGCATTCGTTCCTCGAGCGTATGGTCGCGTCCAAGCGCAGGATCTGCGCACTCATCTCCTCCAGCTTATGGGCCATGAAGAGCTCGTTACTCTGGCGCTGCACGTTCTCGCGTTGCGTGGTTGCGAGCAGCGGGTCGGGTTGAGTGCGGGCTTCTGTCGATCCGTGCCACCTGCTCACCCGATCCTGAGGCATGCTCTCGGAATTCGCCTCCCCATCCTGGGGATGCCCATCCGTCAACACCTTTCTCCTCTCCTTCATACCGGTAGCTTGTTGCGTCGCCCAGTGCTCGGTCCTCGATTGCGTCACTGAAGCTTGGAGGCCACGGCTTTCTTTGGCGGCCTTCTTGGCAGCCCAGAGCTCTGTCCTGGATGGCCGAGTACCTCCCAGCACACTCGCCGACTGAGGTCGAGGCGGCCTGAGGCGGCTCGCTGTAGCGCTATCACCAGCCAGCTCGATCGAGCTCGCGAGCGTGAAAGAGGCGGCTAGCGCTGCGCCGCTATCACCGCCAGACGCAAGGCCCGAAGCACTTCCACCGCCGGACGGTGCAGCGCCAGACGAAGGTCGACACGGAGCAGCGACAGATGCAGTCGACGCACTCTTAAGCAAGAAAAGCGGAGCTGGCCGATGTGCCGGCGCACTTCGCGGCCGGAACGTCGGGGCGGAACGGTGGGTCGAGAGCAAAGCCACTGTTTGATGCGGCGTCCAGTCTGAGTTCTCGCCCAGGAGCGATTTCTCGCTCAGTAACGACTCGCGCGAGCCATAGCCTTGTGCGGCCACTGCGCGCAGCCCGTATTCTTTCGGCACTCCTTGCAGCGGCGGCGCTGCATTTGGTTGCGACACAGGCAACCACTCGCCAGGGTCGGCCTCAGCTTCATGCCTGCCGTACGGCGACCATTGTCCAAATGGATCGCTCCGGAGCTTGCTCTGTTGCGTAACAACCATGACCCGACAAGCGCGTGAGCCACACCCTCGCTACAAGCATGAGAACCAACCAACCGTCGTGTGAGGTGTGAACGTTAACACGACAGACGCGACAACCGGTGCTACGGCACTGTTACTGCCCGCTCAGAGAGATGTGTGGGTGTGTTCATGCGCCCGAGAAGGCGCTGGTTGATCGTGTGATTGGGAAGCATGTTTTCCAGCGGGAAAGGCTCGTCGGGTCATCGAGTCGTCAACGTAAAGATACCGGGTACGTCATCTCGAAACTTTTTCCCGTGCTTCGTCATCGTCATTCATTGTCCCGGTAATCCCCACATCGCCACATCAGATTTCGCGGCGCGCGGCATCGGCGGCATCGCCGGCGATTTCCACTGCGACGAACGGCACACTCAGATTAAGGGTATGAACAAAAAAGGTTCCAGCTTGCACGTTCGCGGTCACTTCATTCACTTCCAGCATCCAGGTTGAGGATTGTGTGCGAATCCTAAGATGAGCTCAGATATGATCCCTCAGATGATCCCTCCCTACTAGGCCATGCTCTAGGCCCTACTCCCCCGTTTCGTTCAGCGTCGGGTAAAAGAATGTAGCGCGCTGCACATGCTCAGGAGCCCCGCAGTGCGCTCTGCGCAGACCTGGTCATCAGCATATTCACCCCCAAACGCACCCCCCATGCCTCGATCCAGACACTGAGACTGACACACACAGGGCAGAGGTGTCACAGAATAGTCACAGAAGCCCAAGAGCTGGGGGCAGGAGCTGATACGGAGGGGCCCTGCGAGCCATGAGGAAGCCTGCACTCGCCCCACCCACGAAGATGGCTGTAGCGGCCGTCATCAAGGCGACAGGTGACGTCCCGATAAACGGCGCTCGTGACGGCGCGCTCTCGACCTGCAAGAACGCGCCGGTGACGTGATGGGTCGGCTCATGCGCAGCCCGCTTCGAGCAAGCGCCGAGCTCCACGCACAGAAAGAAGCTGTCAATCGCATCGTTCATCAGCCCGGGATCATCGATCATCGAGCAGTGTCCGGAATGAGGAAACTCTACCTGGCGTGCATTCCGCAGCGCTCGCGCCATCGCGCGGATCAACGGTGGGCGCATCGTGTCGTAGCGACCGTACGTGAGTAGCGTCGGCAGATGGCCCAGCGCCGGGAGCTGACCCGTGATGTTCCAATGCTTCAGCACGCCTCCAATGGTGAACTCCGAGGCCCCTTGGATCCCCACGTAAATCTCGGAGTTCATGAGGTTATTGGCCGTCTCGAAACAGTCGGGCGCCGGCGTCGTGCGCACTGTGAAAAAGGGCGTGAGCGCGCGCACGATCGCGACGTACTCAGCCGAGTCGTACCTGCCCGCTGCGTCCAGTGACTTCAGCGTGCGCTGGACGAAGGGGGGCAGGGAGCCGAGGCTACCCTCGGCCTCATCCCATTGCGACCGAATGTAGAGCTGACCGTCGGAGAGCGGGCCCGAGAGAACGAGGCTTGAGAGGCCGGCTGGATGCGTCAGAGCATAGAGCTGTGCGACGATGGTGCCCCACGACGAGCCGAGCACGTGGTGACGCGTCAGACCGAGGTGTGCAATCAGAGCCGTGAGCTCCTCTGCGTAGTACGAGAGATCGAAGAGCCACGGCGCTGAGGTTTTGGCGGATGGCACCGGCCGCTCAGAGAGCCCTGCGCCCATCTGATCGTAGAAGTACACGTCACGGCCGCGGCATGCTTGCTGCTTCAGCGGCAGCATGTAGTGGTGACTCCAGCCAGGCCCACCGTGAACCATGACGATGGGCTCACCCGTCGGTTTCTTGGAGCCCGAGTATTTCCAGTACGTAAGGTTGAGACCTCGAACCTGGAGAGTGCCTTCTCTGACAGTGAGTGAGCACAGAGAGGGCGTGAGCGCGTCACAGGTGAACATGTCGCGATGGCGCGTATGCAAGTAGGAATCGGCAGGCCCGTCAAGTATGAACATGTACCGGTATGCGGAGTGTGAAGTGTGAATGTGTCTGTGAATGGGTGATTCCTGACACACACTTTTCCTTCGGTCACAATGGATAAAGTCTGAAACGAACGAGGACACGTCACGTTCACGTTCACGTATTTTGCCATCTCGCCTCGGCAGGGAGCGACGCGCACATATCTCAATGCCGCCGACAGACTACTTGACGAGTGCAGTGTTCAGAACTATTCAAGCTCCGACTCTCGGGGTGGGGGTGGAGATGAAGTGGACTCCTTGGTGGACTCGAGATCTCAGTCAGACATCCTCTTTCTCTGGCACCCGCGGCGGTGGCGCCGGGGAGAAGAGAAAGCCCGCGAGCGGTCCGTCCCAAGAAGCCGTCTCTCTGGCGCCAGCGCCGGTGGCTTTGGCGAGAATAGAAAGGCGAGCGAGCGGCCCCTCCCAAGCCGCCGTCGAGGTACTGCCCTGGCCAATTCGTCTGGGACAGATGGAGCCCGGTGTTGCACCCGGCTGTAAACGCGCTGGAGCACTTACGGCGCCGGGGTCCGAGGCACTGTTGCAAGCGGCATCGAGCGCCGAGGACGGGCCGAACGCTCTGAGCAGGAGTCGCTCGAGCTCGCACATCCTCGCTTCGAGCTTCTCGTGCGAGCTAGCAAGGCGCATCTCGAGTCGCTCGACGGCAGCCGCCGTCACGTGAGCATGCGCACAGCCGCTCGTGTCCTCGTCGGCGTGCGTGCTGTAGAGATTGGGCAGCTGGTGTGGCGGGTGATCCGCCTGCGCCTCGACGGAGGCCGACATCTGCTGTTTCATGATGGCGACGCCGATCTGCTTGGCAGCGTAGAGTACGGAGCCGCGCGACGAGCTCTCCGCCCTGCTCCGCGCCTCGAAGTCAGCTGGAAGCACGTGCTTGACGCCCCACACATGGGGCATCCTTGGAATGACGGAGGCCTTGCGCGCGCGCGCACGCCGTCCCGACAGTGAAGCGATCGCGCCCGAACTGCCCCGCGACGCTGCATGCGAAGTAGTCTGCTCGAGAGTTGGCAGGTGGCCGGCCATTGTCTCGAGCTTCAGGTCCAGCTTCTTTCGCCAATGGCCGGGCGCCCTTTCGTCCATCTCGCGCGCGAGCTGCTTGTCATAGATCGGGCGCAGACGGTTGCGGAACTGGGCGCCGCTTCTGAAGGCACGCCGCTCGGCTTCCCGTACGAGGGCGCGCGTGATGCGCCAGCGGGATCGCACCCTGTGGAACTCGTTGTACGCCTCGGGGAAGTTGCGCATCGTCTGCATGACGGAGGCGCCGTTGATGGTGAATACGAGCAGGTACGAGGCCGCGAGCGCTGGGAAGTCGAGCTGCAGGTCCTCAGACTCGAGGATCACGTCATCGCCCCACACACCGCCCTCGCGGATCACTCGACCCGCCCAGAGCACCGAGCCACGCTGCACGATGTACATGTAGCCCGACGGGCAGAACTCGGCCGGCGGGAAGACCATGTTGGCCAGCTTGGACGCGACCTGGATCAACATGCCGTGATGCGACGAGAGCATCCGTAAGTACCACACCTTGCGGATCCACCTGTGATGGATGAGCCACAGCACCTCGCCCTGCATCGCGGGCGAGAGGTGGCTGAGCATTAGCCGCGACTGCGACCCCGTGCGAAGGTTCGCCATCTCGTGCATGTACTCGCGCAGCCGGAAGCGCGTCTCAGCGGGCAGGAGGTGCGTCGACATGAAGCTGTTCAGCTGAGAGAGCGACTCATGGAAGGCGGCGGCGGCGGGCGAGAGGTTGGCTGCGAGCCCGCAGAAGGTACCGATCAGATAACCCCAGAGCATGCCCGAGCCGAGCATTATGGCCGACGCGATCACCTGCTCCGTCGGGTTGAAAGGTGTCGCCGTGATGTCACCATACCCGACGGAGGTTATGGTCATGACGGAAAAGTAGAGTGAGTACGCGTACATCGACCAGGCATCGACGCAGCTGTAGCCGCCAGAGCACACCCCGCCCGTACAGGTACCGATCTCGCAGTGGTCGGCGCTCCGGTGCACGGCGCTCGCGATCGCCGAGCAGTTCGTCGCGAGCATCGCGCGCGCGGTGGCCTCGTCCGGGTGGCCCCAGGGCACACAGTAGGCCTTGCTTCGCGGCCATGACTCGAGCGGTGCAAAGGATGCCTGCAGGCCCCATACACATGCCATCCAATGACAGCCGAGAAAGATCGCCACCATCGTTGTCCCCATGGATAGGTACGCGTAGTTGATGGAGACGCTCAACTCCCACCGTTTGAAGATGCGCGAAGAGCGTGCGAGGCGCACGAGCTTCGTCAGCCGCAGGATGCGCACGACGCGGAGCGCGAAGACGTCTTCGGTGCCGCCCACCACGCCCAAATCGAAGATCGAAGTGAATATCGAGAACACGTCCACACAGAACCACGACGAGAGCAAGTAGTGGCGCGCAATTTCGCGCGGCCGCGTGTGCCACCTGATGCCCTCCTCGGCGCTCTCGCTCTTGAAGGCGATGCGGAACTGGAGATGCAGGTCCCAGATGAAGACGAGGTCGACGACGCGGTTGCATAGGAAGAGGCCGTCCTGCCAGCGTGAGTCGTCTGTTTGTGGGACCAAGAAGGCGACTTCGACGGGCGTCACCATCGCAGTGTAGATGAGCGCCAAGCCCATCGCCAAGTCCCAGTAGGCGATCCACTCTGTGACGCGTGGATCGATGACCCATTGGCAGCGGCTCGGCTCGCGCCCGTTATACAGCTGCTCTCGCCGTCGCCGTTCTGTCCTGGGCAGCATAGCGAGGGCCCTTGGCAGCATAGCGAGGGTGTTCGCCGTAAGAGTTCTGAGCGTGAGGTTGTGGCGTCCGGATCCAACCGCGCGTCCTTCGAGGAGTGGCCTTGTGGGAGCCACACGATGGTCGTTTGTTCTCGGCCAACCACAAAGTTTTACGCGACGCGGAAGTAGTCCGTTCAAAAACACCCCGGGGAGCCGGAAAGAAAGCCCTGAGTATGGGCAATTACCAACCTACACGACCATCGTTGTTGTTTTCATCGTTTGGAAGTCAAAAAGCGTCCTTCTGAGCAGAAAGTAAGGATGGCAATCATCTCGAACACGGCACCTCGATGTCCTTGCTGTGCCCGTCGCCGGCTGGGCGCCCTTGGCCAAATGCCAAGTTGTTTGCGGCATGTGGGGCATGGGTAGTTCAATCGGCTGCTCTGGGGCTGCCGCCACCACCTCCTCCATCACCGTCGCCGCCGCCCTTGCCGCCATCATCGCCACCAACGTGTTCGCCGCTGCCATCGCCGCCGCCATCGCCACCGCCATCGCTGCCGCCATCGCTGCCGCCATCGCCGCCTGGGTCTCCAACCGCTATTCAGCATCGGTTTCGGGAGGACGCCGACGTCGCGCTTCGTCAGGGCCGTTTCGAGCAAGGGTGGTCTTGTTGCGCGGTGCTGCTTGATGGCGCGGCGCCCACATGGTGGGCGGCGCAGGCGGTGGCGGCGCGTACGCTGCTTGAGTGGGCCAAGGCGACAGCGGATGAGGAAGACGCGAAGGCCGAGCGGCTGGCGCGCTCTATTGAGTACTTTGATGAGGCGTTGCGGCTCCTCAGGGTGGCACTCAGAGACGACGATGTGACGGCCGCCACCGACCCTGCCGATCCTGCCAATGGTGCCGGTGGGGCAGCGGGCGCAGGCGCGTGCGCGGAGGAGGAGCTGGTGGAACTCCTCAATGACCGCGGCGTCGCTCACTATGAGGCGGCGCTCCTCGAGAGCCTGATGACGTCCATCATCCAGCCGGGTACCCAGCTCACTACAGCGCGCGAGTCGCTCCTCGAAGCCCTCGAGCGTCGTCCTGGGCATGCGCGCGCGTTGACGAACCTGGGGCTGGTCGAGTGGTGTCAGGGGCACGAACGCGCCGCTCAGCAGGCCTTTGACCGTGCCATCGAGCTCTCAACGGCCTCTGGCGGCTCGGATATCACTACGGCGCGTGCTCACAACAACCGCGGCGCGCTGCGACTCTCGACGGGCGAGGCGGACAAGGCGGTTCTCGATTTCCACACGGCGCTGGGTATCGACGCGTGGTACGAGGCCGCACGCGCCAACCGGGACCGGGCGCTCGTGCAGCTTGGCGAGCCTGCGCCTCTGCGCCCGGTTGAGGAGGTGGAGTCGCGTCCCTCAGGCCCACCTGAGACCCCGCGCCTCTCGCGGTATGGGACAAGGTGTACCATACGGTACTGAGTGTGTCCTGTGACGCGTGTCACGGGTCCTGTGTGACATGCGAGGAGCAATCAGCAAAGGCGGCGACGCGAGACAGAGCTCAGAGGAACACCCACACGAAGTTGGAAAGATACAAAAAGATTTCGACAAGATTTGCACAGCTCCTCGTGCACATAAAAGCCGGTATCTAACACCCGGGCTCGGTAGCTACACAAGATGAAGGATACGCACGGTACGTCGGTATCTCTCTTCCTGCGGTGTGATGACCGACGAAAATTTGAGCTACCGCCTGTCGTTGGTAGGACAGTTCTCTGGAGTGCGACCAAAGCCGTGCTCACTCTGCAGCCGCTCGGCCAGCGCTACGAGCCGCTCGAGCGCCTCGGGCTCGCTCCTCTCTCCTCGGAGCGCCTCGGGGCCGCCGACCTCACGCTCAAGCGCCTCACGCCAGCAGGCTGCCGCCAGCGCGCGCTCCTCTTTTCGGTCATCTTTGGGGCCGTCGTCGATGGGTGTGCGGAGTCGCTCCTCGTCAGCCGCCGCCGCCGCCGCCGCCGCTATCTCTTCCTCGCCGACCGTGTCCATCGCCGCTGACCGTGAACGCCGACCGTGAACGCCGACCGCGTCCAACGCCGCCGCAGCGGCCGCTACTCTCTCGACTGATTCGCCGTCACTGCGCAGTGACGTCTGCGTCTGCGGCCGCGCCTCTGCGAGAGCATACCGTCTCGGGCGCCGATGCGCCTCGTCTCTCGCCTGCCGCCGGAGCTCGACTAGGTGCCGTCCCGCCGACGTGCCACGACGCACCTCAAGTGCCTCGAGCGCCTCGATCGCGAGCGCCCGCCCGCCCGGCCCAGCGCCGCTCGAGCCTCGGCCCGTGCCGATCCCAGATTGTGCCTCCGCCTCCGCGTACACGGAGAGCAGGCCGCCCCAGTCAGAGGCGGCGCGCGCGCCGAGGAGCAACTCGAGGATGAGCGTTGGGTCGCATGGCACGCCGTCGCGCCCCGCGCCTTCAAGCAGCGCGAGCGCTTGCTGACGCTGACCGGCACGGGCGGTGCCGAGGATGGATCCCGTTCTCAAATCGACGGCCGCGTCCATGGCTGCCCGCGAGAGCGCGTCGCAGTGTGCGTTCTGCTCGCGTGGCACAAGTGAGGTCGAGAGCGACCTCGGCGCGAGCAGCGCGACGTGCTCTTGCGCGCGCGCGTGCTGTTTTGAGAGCTTGCGCGGCGTGGCACGCCCCTCGAATTGCGTGAGGACGACGCGACAATCGCCCTCGACGGTCAAGGCTGCACGCACTGAGGGCTCAAGGGCATGCTGTGCCGCCGCCGCAAGACCGAGCAACAGGCCCTCATACTCTGCAGCGGTCGACGAGGGACACCGCGGCAAGAACCGGGCGCCCTCCCACAGCAGTACGTTGTCGAGCCAAAGCACTGCGCCACAGCCGCCGCAGCTGCCGCGAAAGCTCCCGTCGAATCGGATGTGCAGAGACGGTGTGCGCATTGTAGCCAAAGAGGGCTTTCATCACAGTTCGCCCAGCACTGTGTGAAACGGCTGTGAGCCGGAGCGTGCTCCCGCACCTCGGTTCCGAGAAGGCACCAACTCACAGTTGAAAAGGTCGTGCCTGCAGTTCGCCGGAACTCACGTTCACGTTATTTTGCCAAGTCGCGGCAAGTCGCACACCCACCGGTCCCGTGGAGACACACCGTGGGGGGGCGCAGACCGATCGCCGAACTTATCCTCAACACACCTTGACTTCACAGTAACAATTGCTCGTGTCTGGCAAATTGGTGGCTGTTTGTCCCCTCTCTCTCACCTACTTGCGGTGCGCGGAACCTCTGTGAGGGATCTGGTGGAGTGATGGTCCCTGGGGACTTGGTCGGATTGTTGTGCCGGCTACTGGCACAGTGCCTGCAGAAGCCGCCGACTGCAGAACCTGGTACGCTGCTCAAGCCGGCGGACCGCACGAGGCCGCCTGGTCGTGTGCGCCATGCCTTTAAGCAGATGGATTTGAACCGCTCGGGCGGCTTGACTCTCGAGGAGCTCAAGGCTGGGATGGCGAAGGAGCTTGGCGTGGAAGAGCTCGCGCCGCACGTCTTCCAGGCCATGGAGTATCAGTTTTTGGCGCATGCCGACGACAGGGAAGACGGCGTCAAGGTGCTGACGGCCAAGGTCTTCTCACGCTACTATTGCGAGGTTCTCTTCCGCCACTTTGACAAGAACAACAATGGCGTGCTCGAGTTGGCGGAGGTGCACGAGGCGTTGAAGTTCCTGGTCAAGCCCGACGCGGACGGCAACCAGGTGATGCCTGTCATCGTCTTCCCGTCCGAATACTGCCGCCTGGACGGCGAGGTCAAGCTACCGATCTCGTGGTTTTGGGAGTGCACGCGCGTCCGCCATCGAACCCGAGGCCTTCACTTTCGTGCTCCCTGCGCATGCCGTGCCTTGCAGCGAGCGCGGCTGACGGCACACGCGCCCTGTGGGCGATGTGTGGATGTGTGTGCCGTGCCCGTCGCCGCTCCACAGGGTCTACTCTTCGATGGAATGAGACAACCGCGGTCGCGTCAGATCCATCACCTCGAAGCTTTTTGGTTCGATACAGAGGTAAGTCTCAGAGTATAAAAGAGTTCGACAACGTTTCTAGTATTGAACACCCTCGGCCTCGCCACGTCCGACGGGTGTACTCCGCTGCTGCCGATTGCGTGTGCCTGCGTCCGTGCGTCGGTCCGCGTGCCGGTTTTCTTCGGATGTGTGAACCTAAGAAATTGCAGACACACATTCACATTCACACAAAGGAGTACAGCACACATGGAGAGGCCCTGCTCGTCACGAGGAGCATGTGCAGTTCCTTTGTGCTCCTCTCCGTGTCCACGGTCGTCGTGCCTGCGCGTCCGCCGTTGCCGCTTGCACTGGGTATGCGCGACGCGTGCGCCGCTGCGTTCGGCGTCAATTCCCGACCGGAGCCAGAAGAAGCAGCTGCCGTGGCTTGCGCGGTGATTGCTGCGTTACACACAGCTACCAGCAGTAGCGTCGTGGAGCGACCAGAGGCGCTGCCGAAGCAAGGCGAATACATCTTCAGCGCTGACACACCCTTCGCCGGCCGATTCGCTTGCATAGAGCCGTTCGCGTTAGCAGGCGACCCTCTGGCTGCCCAGACCCTTGGCCTTCTCCTCTTCTCGGGAGTGGGTGGGTGCAGTTCAGACCTACGCGCGAGTGCGAAATGGCACGCCGCCTCGGCTGCCCAAGGCAACCTGGATGCTCTCGCCGTCCTCGGCGGATGCATTCGGCGTGGCTCCGGCGTCGAGCAAGACGAGGCCATGGGCAGGGCCATCATCGAGGCGACGGCCGCTGCCGGCTCCCCCGTGGGCCTCTGCAAGCTCGGCGTGATGCTCGACGAGGGGCAGTGCGGGATGACGCAGGACTCGTGGGCGGCGGCGCGTTGCTTCGAGGCCGCCGCCGCGCAGGCGTCCGCACTCGGCCAATTCAATTGGGGATGGGCTCTCGTGCACGGGATCGGCGTGCGTCGGGACGTCCGTCGTGGCATTGAGCAGTGGGTTCAAGCGATGAAGCAGGCGCCGCTCGACGGCTCCGAAGAGGCCGCCTTCTACCTGTACGAGGAGCGCAGCAAGATTGACGACCCCGCCCTCTATGACGCCATTCGGCCCACAGCCTGCCTGCGACTCGCGGCCTCTTTGGAGCTCGATTTGGCCATCGAGCGGCTCGCGAGGGCCGAGGAGCGACGGAAGACGAAGCAGGTAGTAGAGGCCTTCAGAAAGCCTCGGAAGGGCCCGCGCTTCACGCGGGACGACAAGGCGCGGCAATGGACTGCCAAGGACCAGCGTGCTGCGGAGTTCCTTGACGCTCTCGACGGATAAAAGTCTTCCATTGATAACAGCTGCAAATGCTGCATCACGAACACGAGGACCGGACGAAACATATCACTTCACTGAACACTCGACGAGAATCTTCGTTTTCACGTTTGCGGATGCGAAGACTACTCCAAGTAAGGTGGTCCGACAGAAAATTACGGTACTGTACCGGTAATATGATCTCATTAATATCAAATATGAGTGAAAACTGATCCCTTTTGCTTTTAAGGCGCGCGGGCGCGCGCGGCGTAGATATAGAGGCAAGTGTGCGTGGCGAAGGCGCACGCGCCGCGAGTAGGCAAGTGGACCAAGTGGCGGTGTCTTCCCCGAAGGATGGCTCACGGTCCTAAACTTTCAACTGACTTTGCGGTATTGCTGTCAAAGCAGCACGCATGGTCCGACCTCAAGCAAGTGCCCGCGCAAGACGTCGCAGCGCACATGGAACGCATCGACAAATTGCTGACTGAGTATGTGCAAGCTACATTGATGGGTGATACTGCTTGGTACAAGCAGCCGTGCGTGTCGAGTGACTATGCGTGCCCTGCACGCATAGGAAATTTCATGCATCACTACCTGAACGCGCTAGCCTTTGCAACGACTCGCAATGTGCCATTCGCATGGTCCCAGTCTTGGAAGTACCAGGTTGAGCCATGTGATACGTACATAAAGCGCTCGTCGTGGTTGAACAATGTGAGGTTGCACTCAACGACTGATCGGTGCGCCAAGCGCTCCACTTGCCGCCTGGGAGACGCCCTTGCAGAAGTGTCAAACTCGAGCTTTGAGCAACGTTTAGCTTGTGTCGGCACTCGCCAGTTGCGGCGGTGCGATACGGAAAACGATCTCATCGTTCTTTCAACTAAAGGTGCGGAGCGCTTCGACTCCATGGAGCTGGCTGCACTGGGGGCAGGGTGCAGCGTGAGATTCCAGCATGGAACTTCGCGTGCAGCTGCTCTTTTTGCTCTTGGACCGCACTACCTCTTCGGTCGACTGTTCACACTCTCCTTCGAGTTTGATGCCAAGCGCGTCCTAGAACCCGTTGAGGCAGTGCTTCAATCGGCGAGCAGTGCTGCACACGGTCGCCCACCGCTCCTGATTGCGGCGCACATTCGCCACCGGCTCCAATCTTTCATAGGCACTGAGGCGGTTGATATGTACAAGCAGGCTGTGCAAGAGGCGAGACGTCGTTACGCTTATGCGGGGCAGGCTTGCATCGTGCTTCTCGCGACGGATAGGAGGCTCACGCTATCAGCCTTTGTGGATGCTCTCCAGGGCTCGGAATGCCAGGTGGTATCCATTCCCAGGGCCCCTGGACATCAGAACGTCTCTCGCAGTCATCGAGTGCCCTTGGAGCACGGAGAGGACGCTGGCGAGGTTGCGATGCAAGATCTGGCGCTGCTGAGCCGTGCGGACGTGCTACTCGGTAGCTTTGGATCCACCTTCACCATGCTTCTTGGTGAGCTTATCGCCGCAAATTACCGACGAGTCCGCACATCCAAGCCGTGGGCTCAGTTTCCCGTGATGGTACTTTGCGATCATCCAGGTGCCAGCGGCCAGTGCACGAGGGGTCTTCCGCTCATTGGGGCTCAATGGCACGTGTCCCTTGGGCAGTACCCGCGAACGTACATGCACATGGGCGACGATCTGTTGGCGGGATGTCCCACCATCACGTGAGGGACGTCGAGTAGTGCGAGGTGGTGTGATGTGTATAGGTCCGGATGTACAAGAATTAAACAAATGTTCAAGATTGTCGAATCTTCCAGATAATTGTCCAGCAATCCGAAAATTACCTTTTTCGTCATTCGTGTCGAAGAACGAAATCGACGAAGTCGCCTTCATTCAATGTCTCCGGAAAGCGCGCTCCTGTCGATCCGCGACGAGCCCATCGAGCACAAGGGCGGCTCGCTCAGCTCTTAGCCAAATCAGCGATGCCCATGCGTGTAAATTCGTGCGGGTGCGGCCTTTACTGCGGGCGCGAGTGCAATTCTTGGTGAGTGCAGTGCTACCATGCTGCCCGTGCGGGCAGAATCACCTTTTGTCGCACGGGCAGAATCACCTTTTGTCGAATTGACGATTGATTGCATCGCGCGCGCGCCTCTCCTTGATTGGCAGTGAGTTCGATGAGACGGTCTGGCTGGATCACAAGAAGAGCAAGATAGTCGGAGAGGTTCTCTCTCCGGAAACGGTCTTCGCGATCCACGAGCCCAATGTTGAGGTCCTGCACATCCCGCCGGCGATTCCGAGTTCATCACCACCACACCCGAGCTCGCGGCAGGCCAAGATGGCTGTAATCCTTCGCGGATACCTTTCGCTCTTACCTTCGAAACACCCCGTTCGCGATTGAGCCCGTTCGACATGAATCACGACGACGACGATGATTCTGTGGTCTCTGGGCTCAGGGCTGTGGCTCGGAACGTTGACGCCCGCCGGGGTACATCGGCACGATCACCTGTATGCCATGATGAGGGAGGGCCCCATCAGCAAGCAATCAGGGAGGGCCATGGGCATGCCATGATGAGGGAGGGCCCCATCAGCATGCACTCAGGGAAAGCGTGCGCGCATGAATGATGTCGGATCGTCGGCGTGTCGGAGGACAGGTAATCAGGGGAGACTGGACCTGGCATGGCGTCGGATCGTCGGCGTCAGAGGATGTAAGGTACTCAGGGGAATCGGACCTGGCAAGGGCGTCGGATCGTCGGCGTTGGAAGACAGGTAAGGTAATCAGGGGAGACTGGACCTGGCAAGGGCGTCGGATCGTCGGCGTTGGAAGACAGGTAAGGTAATCAGGGGAGACTGGACCTGGCAAGGGCGTCGGATCGTCGGCGGTTGGAAGACAGGTAAGGTAATCAGGGGAGATACATTGGCGCGGCTTGGCGAGGTCTTCCGATCGGATGCGGGAAGAGCTGGTCGACCGGACGTACTTACCGGTAGAGCCGTCAGACTGTGACTGTGTCGTGAGTCGACGACATACCGCGTGTACACCGCGCAACATGGCACACCGCGCGCGGCGCCGGCGGCGCGGACGCGGCGCGCGCGTGTGCTACCCGCACAGCCACTTCACGACGCGTTATCTTTAAAGTCGAAATAGTTAATCTTCGTCGCCCACGGGTCGGCGTACGGCGAACGCACTGTTCGACCGGTACCGGGACGGTAGTAGGTGGGTCTACGGGACGCGTGTTGGCGTGTACCAGATCTCTCTCGGACTATGGTCTGTGCCACGACTAAAACGCCTACCGTGCACGGTGCACAAAAGTGAAAAGGCGTAAGTTCCTAAGTAGACCTGCTGACCTGGCGCTTTTGAGGCTTGCGCTGTGACCTTCTGACCTATGAGAGCATCCTCATGCCTCGAGCTCCTGCATGGGTGCGAGTCCCGAGTCGGCCGCCTCCTTATTGTTTCGTCGCGCCACGATCTTGGCTTCGAAGGCGGCCTTCTCCTCGGCCTTCTTCATCGCGGCCACTAAGCGTTCCTTCTTCTTCTCCTCCACCACCTCGCGCTCCTCCTCGGCCTTGGACGCCGCCTCTCGCTCTGCAGCCTCCTTGGCCTCCTTCTCTGCCTTGACCTTGGCTTTCTCCTCGGTGTGCAGCACCTGCTGCAGCTTGGAAGCGACCTTGCGCAGCGCGTGCGCGCTCGCTTCGATGTCTGCCACCTGCAGCACCGCCGCTTTCGCGTCATTCATAAGATTCACCAGTGCCAGTTTGAGCTCGGGCGCCCCGAGCGATCCGCCGCCGTCTTCATCGAGGGAGTCGAAGAGAGTGTCGATCTCGTCGTCAGAGGCCTTGACGCCCAACTCCTTGACATTCTCTCTGAACTCCTTCTTGTCCACTGAGCCGTCATTGCTCGGGTCCCACTTGATGATGATATCTGAAACCTTGAGGTTGCGGCTCGTGATGATCTTTCCGAGCTGCACGGCAGGCGGGCCCGTTATGGCACTCTTGAGCTCCACGACTGAGGCCTCAGCCTTCTCGGCCGCCTCCGTCGCCTTCGCCGCCTCCTCGATCTGCGCCGCCTTCGCTCGGCACTCCTCGGCTCTGCGCCTCAACGCTTCCGCCTCCGCCTCCGCGTCGTACGCTGAGTCGAGCAGAAACTTGAGAGCTGGCTTGAGCTCAGCAAGGTCGAGCGAGCCGCCCTTGTCCTCGTCCATGGAGTTGAAGAAGTTGTCTATCTCGCTATTGTTCGCCTTGATGCCCAGGCTGCCGCGCACCTTTTGGCGAAACGCTATCTTCTTAATCTCACCCTTGCCCTCGCTGTCCCAGTCCCGCAGCAGCTCGGGAATCTTCATGCCCTTCTTCTTGAGCGCCGCGCCGAGCACGCGCTCAAAGCTCGAGTAGACCTCCAGCGCTTTCTGATCGGAAATCGCCGCCTCCTGCAGCCGCTCACGCGCGCGCTGGAAGAGCACGGCCGACGACACGTCCTTGGGCTTCTCCTTATCCTTCTTCCCGTCCTTCTTCTTTGCGCCGCCATGCGATGTGCCGGCGCCGCTGCTGGTAGGAGGCCGCTCTGACTCGCCACCGCTCTCCTTTGGTCCGCCTAGGCGCGACATTCCCGCCTGCGACGCGTCGGCGCTGCTGCTCGTGGGTCCCATGAGCGCAGCGCCCCACGACCGGAACCCGCAATGCCGGATTGGAAAGCCAGCGAGCGGCGGCGATGATGGTGACGAGTAGAGGAGCGTTGACTTGCGAGGCGTCCAGATGTTGGCGCGCGTCATCCGCTTCAGCAGGAGGGTGGGCCAAGAGTCTGTAGAGGGGCCTTTTGCTCGCCCAGGACGCTCTCGGCCGGGTCCGATTTCGCGTCAGGATGCACTTCGAAAGTTTATGTTCGCCTGTGAACACGCTTCTTCAGTAACTTCTAAGTTTCGCTAGCTCTCGGAGGAGTTTTTCATTTGAAATTGAAGCTCTCAGGGCAGCGCGCCATCACATGGGTACTCTATGGAAGCCTCGATCTCATAATAGGGCGGCAACTCAACGTCCATGCTCAGTTCAACAGTCGCCTTCACTGAGATGAGCGCACCCGCCTTGACCGGCGTTGGCCTCGTCGACAGCAACGGGAGCACCGTTTGCCAATGGCTACGAAAGGGTTCTCCGCGCATGCCGCGCGATTCGATGACGATGGGAGGGATGGGGGGCTCGTCGACTGGTCCACCACCGCCTTCATCGAGCACGAGGCGTGGCCAGCAGGCGAGCCCGGACAGAGAGTGCGCCACGTCCTCGGCGAGCTGCGCGAGTGAGCGGCCTTGGGCACCTGATGAGGGAAGCAAACATGCAATCCGTCGCAATCAGCGGCCATCGGAGTATAATCAGAGGCGCTCGGCGAGCTATCGGCGAGCTGCTCGGGGCGGGCCGCGCAGGGCATGGCGCAGGGTTTTGTGAGCGGCCTTGCTTGGGCACACCGGCTCGGTCCGCGTCGACGTCGTGCAGATCGAGCTGCTCGAGCAAGCGAGCTGCGTTGGCCTTGAGGGTGGACGCGCACACGCGGAACTCGAGCACCGTCGTGCAACGCGCACCCGATCCAGGCGGCAGCTCCTCGCCTCCGAAGGCAAAGTCTTCCCACAGCTGCGGTGTCGCGAGCGGGAGCAGCCACGGGTTGTCGCACGCAAACCTCACAGGAGGGCCAGAGGCGATCCAATTGCAATTGAGCCGGTGGTGAAGGCTGTAGGCGGCAGGTACGGCGAGCGTTTGGACGCGGGCGGGGATATAGGAGCGGGGATCCCACGGCCGCTTCATGTGTCGCAACCTCGCGTCGCGGATCGTGGCCAACATGCCCTCTTCGGATGCAATCGAGCCCGCAATCTCGGAGATGAGCAGGTCGGCCTGCTCCGGCAGCGTGATCGTCGTCGAGAAGCCCTCGATTATCTCAATCGTTCCTGGCGGAATGTCAGACGCTGCAGAGCTCGCGATCAAGGCGCGGGCTTTCGCCGCGGCTTCCGGATTGGCTTCGACGGCAAACACTTTTGAGGCGCCTGCACGTGCAGCGAAGAGGGCCAGCACTGCAAATGGGCCCGTTCCCAGGTCGAGGACGACGCAGTCGCCCGCGTGTGCACGCACCCTCCGGCTTATCGCTAGTCCGAAGGCCGATGTGCGAGCGTCGTCGTGCAGCATCGCCTCGTACATTTCGTCCGTGAAGGTAACGAATGCGGCAGCACCGTCCACAGAAGGGTGCCACGAGGTTCCTTCCAGCTTTGACAGCATCGACGAGGTGCACGATCGCGGTGCAGTACAGGCCATTGCCACAGCGACTGTTGCACTGGAACCGAGGACCGGGCAACAGGCCACAGCGACAGACAGCATTGGCGTACGTGGGACTCCTGAGGTTGTGCCGGCCCTCTACGGAGAAAAATCCCCATGTGTTGGTTTCCAATTGGGGCAATTGCGGCCTGCAGACCCTAAACATGTAAGCCCCACGAAAGTCTGTCTCGTTTGAAACTCGGTTGCGTGCATGCGTGCCGGGCGAGGGATGAGCGTTCTTTGACTTGACTTGACTTGACTTGATTTGCCCTCTTTGGTCAAGTGCGAAGGAGGAAAGCCGTCGCAGGCGCCCGCGCCGGACGATTGCCTTCGCCAGTGAGCACTGCTCCAACTCTTTGCAGCCATGTTCGAGAAGACACTCAACGATATGATCAAAGGCATCCGCGCCAACCCGCAGAACGAGGCCGCGTACCTTGCCACCTGCATCACCGAGTGCAAGGGCGAGCTCTCGAGCACGGACACGACGGTCAAGCAGCATGCAGTGCTCAAGCTCATGTACATGCACATGCTCGGCCAGGACGTCTCGTGGGCCGCCTTTCACTTCGTCGACCTGATGGCCTCGCCGCGCTTTCGCGGGAAGCGCATCGGCTACCTCGCCGCCGCGCAGACCTTCACGGATGCGACGGACGTGATGCTGCTCACCACCAACCTGCTGCGCAAGTCGTTCGCGTCGTCGGTGCACCACGACGCGTCGCTCGCGCTCAACAGCCTCTCAGTCATGGCGACGCCCGACCTCTCGCGCGACCTGCTTCAGGACGTGACCAATCTGCTCTCCTCGTCGCGACCTCTCGTGCGCAAAAAGGCGGTCATCGCGCTGTACCGGCTGCTGCGGCGTCTGCCCGAGGCGCTGCCGACCGCGTTCCCGCGGCTGCGCGAGAAGCTCGACGACCCTGACCCGAACGTCGTCTCGTGCACCGTCAACGTGCTCACCGAGCTCGCGACAGAGAATCCCAAAGGGTACCTCGGGCTAGCCCCCGCGCTCTACCAGGTGCTCACTGCCTCGTCCTTTCACCGGACGCCACTCGGCATGCAAGTGCTGACTACGGCGCCCTCGCGTCTCCCCACAGGTGCTCACCACCTCGTCCTCCAACTGGACGCTCATTAAGGTGGTCAAGTTCCTTCGGCAGCTCGTGCCCCATGAGCCGCGGCTCGCCAAGAAGCTCGTCCAGCCCCTCACCCATTTGATCGAGACGACTCCCGCCAAATCGCTCCAGTTTGAATGCCTGTACACGGTCGCCTCGACGATGGCCGACTCGAGCCCTCAGCTCGCGCAGCTGACTGCGACGCACCTTCAGGGCTTCATCGAGACGAGCGACCCGAACCTGCAGGCCCTCGGGCTGCTCGCGCTCGCGGAGCTTCAGAGGGCGGACAAGGCGTTGGTCGAGCCTTGCCGCGACGCGATCCTCAAATGCCTCGACGACCAGCCGACGGTTCGTCAACGCGCTCTCAGCCTGATCTCGGGGATGGTCAGCCGCGCGAGCCTGCCGGGGCTGGTCGCGAAGCTGATGGGACAGCTGTACACTAGCGAGAGCTCGTACCGCGACGAGGTGATTGCGGTTCTCATCGCGGCTGTGAAGGCCGAGAGCTTCTCCCATGTGCCATCCTTCCGCTGGCTCGTCACGACGCTCTTTGCGCTCGCGGCGCTCCCCTCGAAGCACGATGCTGACGTGGCGCAGCTCCTCGTCGAGGTGACGCTCCGCGTACAGTCCGTGCGCGGCTTTGCGGCGGAGAAGGCACTCGAGGTGCTCGAGACGGCGCTCGACCAAATGGCGGGCGCCTCCCTGCCCGGCCTGCTCCAGCCGGATGCCACGCTGTACGCGGCCGCCTGGGTCTTGGGCGAGCACTCTTCACAGCTGCCACCGTCTTCACAGCTTCGGTCACTCGAGGTGCTCCTGTGCCCAGCGGTGGCTTCACTCTCCCCGTCTGTCCAGGCGGCATGCGTGCAGGCGGCCCCCCGCGTTCTGGTCCACCTGCCCAAGGTAGAGAGCGCCCTCGCCACGCTCGATCGACCCGGCGCGACGTGCCAAGGGGACGAGGCCGCGGCGCTGCGAGCGCTCGTGCGCTCCACGTACGGCGCGCTGTGCCGCTTCTATGCCTCCCCGCACCTCGAGGTGAGCGAACGCGCCACCTCGGCCGCTGAGGTGTTCGTGCTCGTGCTCGGCGCCGGTGCGCACGCCCGACACGGCGCCGAGCTCGGGAGCTCGGCCAAGCTGATGCATGCGCCCGCCGCGTTGGGCGCCGTCGCGTTGGGTGGGCGCGAGCCGAGCTGGACCGATCCGAGTGCGGGCGGTAGGCCCGACCCGAATGCGGGTGGTGGGCCCGAGCCGAGCTGGCCCGAGCCGAGTGCGCTGCGGCTGCTCGCGGCCTTGCGGCAGGGTCTCACGGTGGAGCTCCGGGCGGTGGCCCCAAAAGCTCAGCGTAAGGTGAAGCCGCCAGCGGACCTTGACCTACACACGCCCCTGTACACGCCGCCGCCGCCGCCAACCGCGCCCGCCGCGCCCTCCACGCCCTCCACGCCGACCGCCTATCCGGGCAGTGCCACCTCCGCCTCCTCCGACGGCGCACGACGCCCCGGGCGCGCCGGCCCGTACTACCTGGCGACGGACGAGCCTGCCGGCCCGCCGAGCACCGCGCTGCCCGGCGCGGCAGAGCCTTTTCTGATGTACTCCGAAGGTGCCACCACCACTGGCAGCGGCGCTAGCAGCAGGGGCGGCGCCGCTGCGGGCGCGGGCGACTTGGCTCATATGGCAGGCGGTACGCATGCATTCGGAGACGAGGAGGCCGTTACGGCCGTTGATCTTGACGAAGCCATGCCCGAAGGGGCCGGCGACGATGACGATGACGACGAGCGACGCGTGCCTGAAATGGCCGGCGGCGCAGGAGCGACCGCAGCCACGCCGCTGGCTGCGCCGTCCAAAGCCCTGCTCAGCCGTGCAAAGGGGCCGTTCCTTGTCAACCTGCTCGGAGACGCGGACGGGGAGGCGTTCGGAGCGCCCGCGCAGCCTGAGGATGCCGGGGCGCCGAGGGAGAAGCGCCGCCGCCGCAAGCACCGATCCAGCGACGCGGCAGGAGGCGAGGCACCCCTCGTCACCCTCTGAGAGTGTCTACTCTGCACTCAGTACGTTATCGAATACGCGATTGTCGAACACGTACTATACCTCCTGACACCTGATCGAGGTACCTGTCGTTCGGTAATAGTATAATTAACTAGATGGAAATTGGAATACGCGATCCGGCTCGCACCTCGCACGGCAATTTCCAATACTGCGCTGGGAGGCATGCCGTTCTGATGTGCGTGTGCTGCGCGGGTCTTGCCAGGTTGCCCCTAGGTGACTGTTGCTGACGTCTCATCCAACCACCCTCACGGTTTTACTACCACCCTTCTTGGCGGCGTCCTTCTTTGGTGTTGGTGGACTGCTCGCAGTACTTTCGCGCCCAGTTTTGATGCCCTTGCCGCTACCGGCCCGGGCCGTCTTCTTGGTGCTCTCGTCCTCGGTAGCGCTCGTCACGGCGCTCGTGGCGCTCGGAGCGCCCTTCTCTTCACGAGCGCTCTTCTCTTCACGAGCGCTCTTCTCTTCACGGGCGCTCTTCTCTTCACGAGCGCTCTTCCCTTCACGGCCAGTCTTGCTGCCCTTCTCCTTGCTCTTCTTCTTGGCTGCGTCTGCGTCTTGCTTGGCTAGGGCGGCTTCCGGACCCGACATGCCGTCAGGTGGCCGCGGGGGCATCATGGGGGCCGGTGGCAGCGCTGAAGGCGCCGTGACCACCGACGAAGTCGGCGACGAGGCTGACCTTGCGGACTTTGGAGGGGCTGGAGGCTTGGAGCTGGCGAGGGCTCTGAGGGCTGGCGCTATCTCCTCATCGTAATCCGCCTTGTCGGCCTTCTCGCCCTTTTCGAGGACGTGAAGCTGCAGCACTTGCAAGTCTGCATTCTCGAGGCGGCATTGGACCTTGTAATCGCCCGGGACCGCCGCACTGAACGAGATCGAAAAGGTCCCGTTCGAATTGTCGACCACCTGATGAGGGAGGCAATCAAGGTACAATCAAGGAGGCTGATGAGGGAGGCTGATGAAGGGCGCCATCAATGGCCAGTTCGAATTGTCGACCACCTTGGCCTCGCTCGCCTTGGAGCCGTACGCCTTCGCGTCCACGCGTACGCCGCCCTGCTCGCACCGATTGCCGTACTTGTCGAGAAGATGGAGGATGACGTCGATGGGAGAATCGATCTCCTGTCGGCTCCCCTTGGCCTCGAGGTAGCTCTTGTGATAGACTGGCGGCCCGGGCGCCACCATAATATTGATGGGCGCGCCCGTGATCGATTCGCCGAAGAGCTGGATCGATACCCTATGCGCACCCTTGACAGTGAGCTCGCCCGGGCTCACGATCTCGTACAGCCCGACCGCGGACGAGCCGGCGGCGACGCTGTGCTTCTTCTTGTCGCCCTCCTTGTGATCCTCGAGCTTCTCGCTCGTCTTCTGGATCAGCGCGAGCTGCCCGATGGGCGTCTCGAGCATCGAGGTCATATCAGACGCCGATGCAAGGGAGACGAAGTTGTTGAACTCGTCGCAGATCTGGACCTGATGAGGGAGGCAATCAAAGCTCATCAGACCTGATGAGGGAGGCAATCAAGGCTCATCAGACCTGATGAGGGAGGCAATCAAAGCTCATCAGACCTGATGAGGGAGGCAATCAAAGCTCATCAGCCACTGGACCTTAAGGGCGAGCTTGTCGCCGGCGGTGAGCAGCGCGACGGACGCGCCATCGGATCGGACATGCGAACCAATCGCACTAGCACGCCCCGGTTTCACGTGGATCATCGTCGGGCAGCCTGGAAGGAACTGACGAACCCCAATTGTGTTGGGCTCGCACCAGACATGCAACTCAAAGTCGCCGGCCTCTTTGGGCACGAAGCTCATCTTCATTCGGGACCCGTCCCACGAGCCATGGAAGCTCATCGTGTCGAGCGTCTTGACGAGGTTCGCGCGCTCCTCCTTCTTGAGCAGGGCTGCGCGGCGCTTCTCGTCCACGTGGTCGCCCTTGTTGGGACCGCGCTTCTCCTCGACGTCCCGTCCGTCTTTGCCGGTCGGCCCGCTGGCGCCCTTGAGCAGCGCGGGCACGAGGAGGAGTCCAAAGGGTGGCGCATGGCCCGCGAGTACGTCCGGCGCAACCTCATTCCCATACGCGTCGCAACACTTGGTCTCGACCAGGCTCGCGACGCCCGCGACGGCCTCGCGAGGCGCGAGCAGCGAGCAGCGGCTCACCTCGAGGTCTCCTGGAAGCAGGGTCAGCGGCGCCGGGGAGCCGATGATGTGCACCCCGTGGATCTTGAGCTCGAGCATGTACTTGTGGCTCACCTGTGGGGAAGTGGGTGGAGCGTCGTGGTGAGCACATGCATGCTGTGGATCTTGAGCTCGAGCATGTACTTGTGGCTCACCTCGCTGGACCAGGTGACTAGGAAGGTGCCGTCCTGCTGGTCGTCGCACTTACACGTGAGAGCGGCCTTGGGCGCGCCGTTCGTGTTGACCGAGACCTCGAGATGAGCGCCGCCTTCGATGCACTTGTTGCCCATGCAGTCGGACAAGTGGACGACAAGCCTTCCTTGGGTGCCGACCACCGTTTGCAGCGGCAGCACGTCCTCGGGAAACTTGGTCGACGGCGCGTGCGCGGGACCGGGCTTCACCTGGGAGGCAATCAGATGCCATCAGATGCCATCAGATTCAATCAGAGATCATCAGAGGTCATCAGAGGTCTTCAGTGTGCGCGGGACCGGGCTTCACCTCGAGAGCAAACGGGGAGCCTGGAAGCACCACCGACTGCTGGCGAAGGCCCACGTGCATCAGGTACTTGCCCGCAGCGCCGACGCTGTACGACACTTGGTGCGTCTTGATCAGCGCGCCGTGCGCATGGAGTGTGCCCGGGAAGACGCCGCCGCACGCGAACGCGATCTTACGAGGGTCTTCAGCGAGCTCATGCACGAAGCTCGAGCCCACGTTGAACTCCTTCTCCTTGCCCTGGGCCTTCTCCTTCCCCTGGAGCTGCATCAGCGCCCTCTCGTCAAAGGTCCGTTTGTTCCAAAGCTCAAGCTGCCGGCGCCGCTCGTTCGCGTCGAGCTTCAAATGCCTCTTGACCAGCATGCGTCGCCCGTTGGCGTACCATGCTGTGACCCATCCAATGAGCTGCTCGCCAACTGGAAGGGCGGGTGCGGGTAGCCGAGCGGTCGCCGCGGGGCGTGCGGTCTTGAGCTTCGAAGAAGCTCCGAAGACCGGGTCCGAGAAGCTGACCACGCGCACGCGCGCACGGGTACCGTCACTCATCTCCCTCAGCTCGTGAAGCTGCAGCCGGGAGCCTGGGGGTAGCATGCACAGCACCGCCGAGTTCTTCTCACAACGCTCGCGCAGAATCAGAGGGCGCGATCCCCTCACCACCTGCAGCACGCCGATGAGGGGAGCAATCAGAGGTCATCAACGGTCATCAGAGGCAATCAGAGGGACAAGGGCAGTGCATCAGAGGCAATCAGAGGACGCGGTCCTCTCACCACCTGCAGCACGCCGATGAGGGGGGCAATCAGATGTCATCCACGGTCATCAGAGGCAATCAGAGGGCGCGATCCTCTCACCCGCTCGTCGCCCACGAGCAGTTTCGCGCTCATGTCCTCGTCCTCCGCACCGGGCGGCGGCTGCCACGTCACCGTGAGCATGACCTTGCCCTTGGGCACGGGCTTAGGTTCCCCCTTTACGTGGAGGGACAGGAACTCGACAAACTCGCTCGTGTTCTGATGCTTCAAGCTGTCGAGGGACACGAGCTTCTCGCCGAGAAGATCATCCTTCTCCGGCTTGAGAGGATTGTCGCAGTCGTACACCTTGACCATCAGGCCCGACGTGACAAAGGACTGGAGCGTACCAGCAAACGAGAAGTCTTCGTTCCATACGGGGCTCAGCGTCTTGGGCTTGATCGTGCTCTTCGCCTTGTGCGCCGCGCACAGCAGTACGACGTACGGGTCACTCTTGCCGTTCAGATCCGCCGAGTCGAGTCCCGACGCCTTGCTCAGGAGGACGCAAAGCGTGCCGACCGCAGCGAGGCGCTCCTCGAACGCGGCCTTCTCCTCCGCCAGCGCCTCGGCATCCTGTCCCTCGTCACCATCAATGCCGACGGGCGCCGCCTCCGGCGGCAGGGGCTCCGCCCTCTCGAGCCGCACGTCGAGTTCCTCGGCCGCCGCGGGGTTGCCGAGCGCATCGACAAAGTCGATCTCAAACGCCATCGGCTTTCGCGCCACGGCCGCTACGAGGGCGTTTCCCCTCAGCTTGCACTGCGATGCCTCAGCGTGCAGCGACAACGCCTCCACCGAGAAGGGACTTCCCGGCACGGCCTCGCCTCGGATGCACACCGCGATCAGCAGCTGGCCCGAGAGCTCCGCGCGGTACTCTGCCACGTAGACTCCCTTGCCGTGGTCGTGCAGCTTGACGCGCAGTTGCGTCGGTGGACTGACGCCGCGCACGATGACGCTCAGGGAATCCCCGCCGCTCGTTCGTCGCCCATACGCATCGTTGCACGTGATCGTAATCTGCGAGAGCTGTGCCACCACGGCCGTATGCAGGCCACGGCCCGCAGCGACACTCGTCGCCGCGCAAGGGACCGAGGGACCAGCCTCGTCACCGACGGCCCCAGACGGTGACGCAGTTGACTGCGGGATACCGCCGGACGCCTTCGGGACACCGCCGGATGCCTTCTCATCGGCGTGCTTGTCCACACGAATCTCGTGCACGGCGTAGAATCCGCCGTGCTTGTTGGGGCACGCGAAGAGCCGCCGGCCGTCGATGACACCGTTCGAGGTCCCAACGGGCTCATCGTGAAGCACCCCCACCCACATCCCAGGGCCTAACGATGCAACCTCGCCAACGAACTGAATCACGCCTGTGCCGCTGACTGTATCACTCTTCACCGCACAACGGTCGCCTTGCCGGAAGGTGCTGATCTTGCTCGGTGGAGGGGCTGCTGGAGCAACAGCGCCGGCGGCTACGCCTTTGCCCGAAGGCGCGCCTTTGGCCGGCGGCGGTGGCGGAGCTCCTTTGAGCATCGCGCCCGGCCGCTCCGTGACGGCCGCCTTCATCCTCCCCGCCGCCAGAGCGGCACGAGGGAAGAGGCCGCCCGTCCGTCGGAGTCCCAGAAGACCATCGTCGTTCAACCCAAATTCCCCAAAACATGCTGATCTGTTCTGTCGTTATTTCCGGGTGAATTGGCAGAATGTGAGCGCAGTTTGCGTTGCACATCGCGAGCTCATTTGAAGCGTTTTGTGAAAAGATGGCGTTCGTTGTGAATTGAAGAACACGGGACCTATGCTTTCGCTGCTCCGTCGCCCAGCCGCGCTGCTGCGGCCAGCCTCGATGTTGGCCACATCGTCGCAGTGCGCTGTGCTGGCTGCTCCGACGGCGGTGCTCAGCCGAGCGTTGCAAATCGCTCCTGCGCTGAAATCTTACGCTCCTCGCGGCCCGCCGGACCGGCCGCCGAAGCCAACGTGGGAGGACCCAGAGACTGCATCGCGCGAGGCGTTGCTGCAGTTCATCGATCCTTACGAGAAGGACCCAGACCGGGGCGAGCCCGGGCGCCGCTGGCGCGCCGCGGAGTTGCGGCTGAAGAGCAACGAGGACTTGCAGAAGCTCTGGATCGTGCTGCTCCGGGAGCGCAACATGTTGCACAGCACGCGCATGCTGCACAAGAAGCGCAAGACGACGATGCCGCACCTAGGTCGTGTCCAGGCGACGCGCAAGAGCATGGCCATGATCAAGGTCGTGCTCGGCGAGCGCCAGCGCGCCAAGCAGGAGCGCGACGAGCGCCTCGCCGCCGAGCACCTTCGCGAGTGCACGCTGTCGCAGATTGATCTCGCACGCAGCGAGGTGTGGCCGCCGTTCATCCCGGGGGCGGCGCGCGAGCTGCCGCTCGCGGCGGCGCACTCGTTCACCATCTTGCTGCGCACCACCGATGGGAGCACGCCCGAGAAGGATCCTCCGGCGGACGCGCTCGCCATCGAGATGCGATACAAGGGCGAGCTGTTGCCCTCGAACTTGGTCGAGGTGCGAATGCATCGGCAGCCCCCGGCGAAGTCGCGCCCTGACCAAGTGCGTTACAACTGCCACGTGTACGTGGGCGGTCAGGCCATCCCCGCCGCCGACTTCCTTCGCCCTGGCTCCGAGGAGGAGCTCGGCGACCCTCTGAGCCTCGAGGTGAGTGCGACCTTGTACGGGGAGCCACTCGGGGAGGGGGCGGTGCCGGTGCGTGTGCTCCCTTCCAAGCGGCGAAAGCGGCTCGCGGCGCTCGCGGCGATCAATCGGGCGATGTCCGCCAAGCTGCGTGAGCGAAAGGAGGCGGCGGCAAAGGGGCTCGAAGAGTTGCCATGAGCGCATGGCCTTCATCATGGCCATCATAGCCATGTCGCTCCCAGTCCCGCGCCGGGCCCGCCATCGGCTCCGTAGAAACCGAAACGCGTGCGGTCCACGACGTGCCCTTTTCTGGGGTAGAGGGCAAGTGTGTGCGTGTGTCCTGGCGAGATGCGCCGATACTTCGACACGATTTTAACGTCCTCACGATAACGTCAGGTCGCGGGCCAAAAGTGATGCACACATGAGTGCGGAGGCGGCTTGCAGTACACGCCCAACACAGAGAACAGATGCGTCACCTGATGCACTTACTTTTTCGTCGCATACTTTAGGTTGCCAATTGCTGCAGCACGCTGCCTCCTACCGACGTGGTTGCAGGCACGCGCGCCGTGATTGGCGGGTTTTGGATGCCGTTTGCTCTTGCCCGAAGTTCGGCGCTTGCCGGTCATCAGGATGCTCGGCATGAGGTCTGCCAAGACGGGTGGGAAAAGCGTCCACGCCGCAGCCAAGGCGGGCAACACCGCAGTCGCGACATCGCGCAGCGCGCCGCTCGCAGGCGCGTCGACAGGCAGCTGCACCGAGGCAACGCAAGACAGTCGGGGTGGCGAGAGCGCCAATAGCCGCAGCGGCTGCGCGATGGGAAGTAGGCGCGCCCGCCGCGCCCAGAGCGCGAGCTGCGCTGCGATCATGGCGTCCGCACACGTCCTGTTGTGGAGCTCTGGCGGCCTCTCGACGACTCGACCGCAAAGACCGCAAAGCCACGGGCAGGACATGTAAGTCAAGTCAAGTCAAGTCTAGTCGTCGTCTCCCTATGAACGACGCCGGGATAACCCGTCGCCATACACAATTTGGAGAGGTGCGCACCCACTATCTTTTCGGTACGGCATATGCAGGTACGGGTGAGTGAGTCAGTGTGTCAGTGAGTCAGTCCCTCACAGGCACACTTCGCGCTTGCGCGGCCGGTTGCGCGGCCTGGCTCTCACTTTTAGTCTTACGTGGCTTGCGAACTGGGTCTGGCTCTCGCACCGTCGCCGCCAGGACCGGTACACACCGCGCCCCACAATGTTCCCATGATCGTCCTTGACTTTCACGCGTGCCCTGCTGCTCCCGCCCTCGCGGGGCTCCTTGCCTATTTAGGCTCCTTGCGTGAGGCTCAGTTGGTGGCGAGGCTGCTCGATGTGCTCGTTGAGCGAGGCGAGCTGCTCGCGCAGCCGGAGCCTCTGCATGCGTCGCGCCTGGCGGGCCTGCAGCTCGAGGTCCGCCTCGGCGCGCGCTCGCTCCGACTGAGCATCGACGATGAGATCACGCTCGGGCGCGATCGACACGTCGCCATCGTCGACCGACTCAGACGCCGCCGCCGCCGGCGACGCCTGCTTCGCGTCCACGGCGGCCGCGGCCGAGCCGGCGGCTTCGTTGGGCAAAAGGGTACCGGCCTCCGGCAGCGTCGGCAAGTCGAAAATCTGGCTGACTTTATCCAGCGAGGGCGGGAAGAGCAACGACGGGTCGATCTCCGTATCGCTCTCGTCCTCCGACAGCTCCTTTGCGGCGTCGGGCGGGTTGACGTCCTCCATTCGCTCGGGTAGCTCGGCGACTGCATCCGTCCAGGGGTCCGCCGTACGCCGCCACACGCTTGAGAGGGAGGCGGCCTCGAGCAGCACAAGGCCCGAGCCGAAGCCGATCGGCTCCGCCTTCCAAAACTCGTTGCAGGTGAGCGGCATCGGGCGGAACATCTGACGCGCATCCGTCTCCACAGCGCGAGGAGGGCGGCACATGACCCGCGGATGCACCTGCATGCAATGAGGGAGGCAATCAGCATGCAATGAGGGAGGCCATTAGCGCGAGGAGGGCGGCACATGACCCGCGGATGCACCTGCACAAGTATCGGCGGCTTGAGCTGGGCCAGATGCATCCGATGCTTCTCGTCCCAAGACAGCTCGGCATCTTCCTCCTCGTCGCCGGCCGCCTCCTTGGCCTCGTCGCCACCCAGCGCCTTGGTCGCCGACAGGTCATCCATAGTTGGGTCGGCGGGCTCGGGCGGCGGCGGCGGGCGCGGCGGCGGCATGAGCAGCAGCGACGGCAGCCCCCACGTATCCGGCACCGGTACAGCTGTCCCAGTCGGGAGCAACCGGCCCGATTCAAACGGCGCGCCGATACGCAGCGGCCGATCATCCACCATCGGCGGGAAAGCGCCCGGCGCGCTCAGCAGCGCCTCGCGATAGTCCATCTGCACGTACCGGCGAGGCACGCGAAGGGCGAAGAGCTTGGTTTCATCAAACGGCTCGATCGGCAGGATGGGGAGAGGATCCCCCTGCGGCACGCCTGCCCCCTTGGAGGGCGCCTCCGGAAATATGAAGGGCGCGAGGCCCTCCATGCTCAGCCCCACGGCCTTGGCCGCCTTGGCCAGAGCGGAGAGGCCCCCACCACCGACCGTGCCGTCGGACAGGGTTGAGGTGCTCCCGAGGCCGGCCGACTTGCCGCCGCCGCCGCCGCCTGCCTTCGAGCGCGAGAGGACAAGCTGATGGACCGCGTGCTTGTCGTGCAGCCCTATGCCGGCCTTGGCCAGCGCCGCATGCACAGCAGCCACGCGCCGGCTGAGGCGCGCGCGTAGTGTGGCCACGCGCACCGCCAGCTGCAGGTCGAACATCACCCCCTCGCGCTTTCCCCACACCTCAGCCTCATACGAGTCAAATTTGGGCGTCGTGTCGGCAGCAAGCTTCGCCACGGGCTCGGAGATTTCGACACGTACCTTGGCCGGATCGGACAGCTCGGTCGCTTGGCGCGCGCGCGCCACCGCGCGCTCCTCACGCCTCTTCTCGGCGTAGAAGTCGTCGCGGGCGCGGTGAGTGGCCTCGATGATGAACGGCTGCGTCAGCGGCGGGCCGGTGGCCACGAAGGACTTGACCTCCTTCATCTTCTCGTACGTCTCGATGGCATCCACCTCCTTCATGAAGAGCATGTCCTTGAGCTGGCGCGTACGCTCGGGGCCCTGCAGCGCGATGTCGAGCTCTCCCGGCTCGACAGACGTTGACGCCATCCGCCCCGTGCCGCCGCCCAAAGTCGCCGCACGCCGCTTGGCCACACGTTGCAGCTGCATGTAGTCGAGCTCCCCCGCGTTGAGGTGGTCCATCCCGTCGAAGAACTCGCCCATGTCCGCCGCCGTAGCCGTGGGCACCTGATGAGGGAGGCAATCAGGCACGTCATCAGATGAGGGAGGCCATCAAGCACGTCATCAGATGAGAGAGGCCATCAGGCACGCCACCTTGAGCAAATGGCGTACGCCCAGGAACTGTTTGCGGGTGACGGTTCCGACGCCATTCGAATCGCGCGCGAACAGGTACGCGATGACGTCATCGACACGCTTGCCCAGCGACTGTAGCAGCTGCGATTGCACTGGCAGGCTCGCCATCGCCGCGAGCTCCATCTCCTCCTGCTGGCGCGCCGCGTCCGCCTGCTGCTCCTCGATGGCGACTCGCAAGTCGGAGACCCGCATCTTATACGGCTGCTGCAGCAGCATCGAGTTGACTGCATGCTGGTTCGAGAGGAAGGGCGGCACGCGCAAGCCCTCCTTCATTTCCTCGGGGTATGACGGGCGCTCCTCCCGGTACTTGACCTCGACGGACGCGTCACCGATCGCCTCGCGCAGCTGCGCCGCGCGCGCGCGCGTCACATAGTCACCGCCCGCCGAGCCGCCGCCGTAAGGCGCCTCGTGGGCGATCTTCTCAATGAGGCCGGCGGGGGGCGGCGCAGTGAGCACCGAGGGCGCGAGAGCCGGGTCGCCCGCCGCGCCGCTAGCGGGATCGTCCAAGCTCGGATCGTCCCCCGCCGCCCGCCGCGCCCCGTTTGGGAACATGCGCCCCCGGAACTCGGCCTCCTCGGAAGCCAGGCGCTCCTCATCGCTGTGCCGCAAGCGGGCAAGCGTCGCGTCCTTGACCTGGAGCGGCGCGGAGGTGCCGACGAGAGAGATCGTTTTGGGCGCATAGCCGAGCTGCGCGATCAGCAGCTCGAAGACGCAGTGCGCCGTGGCCAAACGCGACGGCGTGAACGTGACGACAATGGCCGCTTCGCCGCGTGCGGGCACGATGCCCGATCTCGGCTGTATCACAAAGTCAGCGTGCGGTTGGCGCACCTCGATGCGCCACTCGAACTCGGCGCCATCGGGCGAGTGTAGCGGCAGCACGCGCTCGCGCGACTGCCCCTGCGCCACGATCCCGAAGTCGACGCGCGCCGGGAAGGCAAGCTCGCCGACTGCCGGGTACGCGTGGATCGGCACCAGCAGGCAGTTCTCGTCGCCGTCGCCGAGGTGCACCTTGATGGTGTCGTGGTAGTAGCGCACCTCGTTGGGCGCGAAGCGCACCATGATCTCCTCGGCCAGGCCCGGCATCAGCCGGCCCTTCTTCTCGAAGCTGATCGTGAAGAAGGGCGTGCTCGGCGGAAGGACGTGCATGCGAATGGGGTGGCCGGAGCTGTTGATGAGCCGCAGCTTCTGCACAAGCGAGCCGCCCGCGCCGATCTCGATGCCCGCAAAGTGTAACGCCGCCGGCTCCGCGCGTACGGCGCCGGCGCCGCCGATCTTGGCGTACTCCTTTTGCAGCATGGGGTTCGGCGGCGGCAGGCGCTCGGCCGAGATGAGCGCCGTCGGCAACGATACGGCCGTCGCGTCGGCACTCGACGGGTACAACGCGCGCATCGACGAGGCCAGCGCCGACGCCGTCGGCCCGGACGGCGTGCCCGCGACCATGTGGCCAGTGCTGAGGCGCGTGCGTGTGTGGCGTGCGGCCGCAATACAGGGCTTCGCACTGCTGCAACAGCAAAGCGCAAACGTCCGCACGCGTGGTTTCACACCAACGTACATGAAGAATTCCGACTCCTGCGTGCCAAACCAACATTTCCGAGTAGTCGGCATGTATTGACAGCCCATTCACAAGACTTTCACAAGTGGCCAGGAAGACCTTTACTTGGTGAACCTTGTCGCCCCGCGGTACTGATTGGCTTCGTGCTGCGGGATCGGCCAGCTCTGCAGCCCTGACAATGGATGTGCAGCAAGTTGCCGAGCTGCTTCATCCCGCGATCACGCTGGAGCAACTCAAGACTTGTTTCAATGCTTCGACGGTCGAGGTGGACGTTGACGCATTCCTTTCGCGTGGCAGCGGACCGTATGCAGAGGCAGTGGCTGCGGCACATGCGGCTGCATTAGCATCTCCTCTTCCAGACGATGACGCATCGCTGGCTCTCGCCATGCAGCTTGAAGCGGAGGAGGCTCAGCAGCATAATCACGCTGCTGAGTCGGCGGCAGCACGAGCGGCTGCATCAGCGTCTCCTCTGCCAGACGATGACGCATCGCTAGCACTCGCCATGCAGCTTGAAGCGGAGGAGGAGCAACGTAGCCACAGTGCTGTGCTCGCAAACCACGTTGCTGGTGAGGACGCCTCCGCTGCCCTCGCGTGGAAGCTGCAAAGGGACGACGAGGCCGCAGCGAGGCGTGAGGGTGCGGCGAGTGCGATGCGTCGATCCAGCAAGCATCGTAGCGAGGCGCTTCGGGACCACCTATTCTACTCGGGCGGCACTCTTGCAGCTGGAACCCCATGCCAGCTCCCGCTGCAGCCGCCATGTCCGCCACCACCAATCGCAGGCTCGAGCGGGCCGAGCTATGCGATGGTCACCGCCGTGGGAGATCGCGCTGGAGATCGCGCTGGAGATCGAAAGGGCTCCGCACGCTCGTCCGCGGCGCCGGGCTCCGTTCTCGCACCAAATCTGCTCGTTGCTGCAGACCCAGGACCAGCACCAGTACCGCGGCCGCCCCGTGCGCTGCCCCCGCCCGTGCTGATCATCGATGGCGCAAACGTCGCGTTCAACTACAGCCGCGACGCACGGTTCGAGGCGCGTGGCATCCGCCTATGCGTCGACTACTACCTGCGCCGGACGACTGGGCGCCGGCTGCACGCGGCCGAGATGGCTGTCATACTCAACGAGAACCGCTGGGATGCGGCCGACCCTGAGTTGGCCTACGTCGATCAGCTTGGGTGCATCTCACTTACACCCACGGGCAAGTACGACGACCTCTTCCTACTCCAGTGCTGCGCTGATTACGGCGCGTGGGCCCTGACCAACGACGCTTGGCGGGAGGGCCGAGCAGCGCGCCACGCCACTGAGGCCGTCCGCCGACGTACCATTCGTTTTGCCTTCTGCGGCGACGCCTTCTCGCCCGCCGCCGACGATCTCGCACTCTTTGATGATCGGGCGCGTCGGCCTTATGGTTGACGATGCCGTTTTCCAATCATAGTAGAGCCAAATAGAAAACAAGTACGTAGAAAATTTAACGCAAGCCTCCCTGGGGTGTCGAGCACGGAGCCGAGGTGAACGGACCGGACGGCGGAGGCGTCGCCTCTTAGTCGCCTCTACACGCCGGTCGCCGCGCATGGGCCCGGTCGTACGCAGCCGAGCGCCCGAGCTCGGAGCTGCCGAGCATCTCAGCCATCGTTACGACACACGACACATCCCCCTCATACGCACGGGAGCAGCGTGTCTGTTTGCAATCTGCGTTCGCGTTTGCCAACCTTTGCATGCCAAGCCAACGCCAAGCCAAGCCTAACTAGCCTAGCCAAATTTCCCAAACATTGACGAAATTGTATCAGGCAAACACGGTCTCTATTTCACGCTCTGTCCCTTTCACTGGAGTGGTAGTCTCCCATGTGCCATGTCCCCAGTGAATTTAGAGGGATTCCTTCTTTCCTTGCTTTCTTTTTTGTAACTTGTAAAGGAAAATGGCAGGATTCGTCATCTAAAATGTCAAAAAGTTGGGCGATGCGCACATGGCATCGGTAGCTGAACCTCGCCAACTCTGGCCCGGAACCCCGGATGTCAACATGTCATCACTCACGCGGGCACCAGCTGTGCGTATAAACTCGGGGCATAACTGTGCATGTTTCTGGCTCCAGCCCAAACACTTCGCGCCACTCGGCACCATTCTCGGCCCACAGCGCGATGTAGCGCGAGGAAGGTCCCATACAAGTATACAGTCTCCTCTCTCTTCTATCACAACTTTGCGTGCGGAATTTGCTCTGTGTAACAACACACCGGCCTTTTTCGGCCCTCCGTGTGGATCGGACATGAGCGTCGCTGCATTCGAGGCGCTGATCGTCTCGTCGACTCGTGAAGAGCCGACAAGTCGACCTCTTACCGAGGCTGCAGAGCATCATCGCGTCGCTCCCTTCTTCCCTTCTTCCTT
>Ga0164295_10000450_pt1 | contig 35221 bp, 50 predicted proteins | sample GEODES006metaG_FD_111798 | JGI IMG/M metagenome (GOLD analysis project Ga0164295, IMG submission 111798) | Oligotrophic lake water microbial communities from Sparkling Lake, Wisconsin, USA - GEODES006 metaG | ecosystem: Environmental > Aquatic > Freshwater > Lake | place: USA: Sparkling Lake... | reverse complement strand
CCATCTAGTAGGTATATGTGCGGGGGGAACTGCCCCCCGGTTGTTTCACGGAGGGCTTCCATCAATCCAACCTGCTGCCTGCGTAGACCCGGTCCAAGCCCAACTTGTCTTTCAACACTTGGGCGTAGGCTTCTGCACCTGCTTCCAGAATGCTGATGCTTTGTGTAGGAAAGCCACTGGGGTTCCACAGTTGGAGACTGCCTGTGTAGGATTTACGGAAGCCTGCGGCAGCCAGCCACTTGCCCAGCTTGCTGTTAGAACGGACACCGTAGACGTCGACCCAAGCAAAGCCGCAAGCATCACGATCGCCATGCTTGGCGTGGAATGCTTTGGCCGCTGTACGGGCTTGAATGCCTGCTTCGTTGGTAGCGTCTTGTACCAACTGCTCTGTGATCACTGTTGCGACTGCTTGCATATCTAGCTCCTTGTGTGTTTGTGTAAGTCTTAATTATACGGCCTTTTGGCTATTCCGTCAACCAAAGTCAAAAGAAACCCTAGAAGTTCTAGGGTCTTTGTACACGTATAGCAGCGGGGCCTGTGGCTAAAAAGCCACATCGCCCGGCACTTCAATCAGGCCGCTTCTTTCTCGTAGATTACAGTCTGACCAAAGGGTGCTTCTGCTCCTGTATTGCCTTTGACAATAAAGATAGTGTCGCAATAGTCCTCATCACCCCAACTGCCGAATGGGTAGCCGTCTGTAAACATGATTAACTTCTTGGGCTGGATACCATTGTCTTTCATAAACTCCCAGTTGACAGCGAAGTCAGTACCACCGCCACCCTGGGGTTCGTAGTCCAACAAGTCTTCGCTATTGTCGTGGCTGATCTCTTTGTGATTATAGATCTCAGTATCAAAACACCAAAGGTTGACTTTGAAGTCTTCGTATTGATCCATAATGCCTTTGACTTCTGAAAGGAATACAGTTGCATCCTCTTCACCAATTGAACCCGACATATCAATACAAATGACTACGTCAATGGTAGTAGCCTCTTTCATTCCTGGGAGGATAGCACCACTATGCCAGCTCTTACGGTTAGGACGGCTAAAGGAGTAGTCGTTGCGGATAATGCTTTGAATCTCTTGACGCACAAGGTCACGCCAGTTAATCTTGGGCTCAGTAATATCTTTGATCAAGCGTTGGATACCTGCAGGAGTCTTGCCTGCACCAGCGGCCGCGGCACTTTGGATCATGGCTTCTTTGATCTCGTCACGGATCTTTTGAGCTTCTTCTTTGCTCATTGTAGGCTTACCCTTGCCCTTGCCTTCGCCGTCTTGTTCACCACCCTCGCCTGGGCCGTCTTCGTTAATGTGCTCGTCAAGCAGGTCACCCAATTGCTTCAACAACTGGTCCATAGGAATCTTTTCTGCTTTTTCGTAGAGCTCGTCGTAGATCTCTTCCCAGGCCATACCACGGTATTTGGCATCGTAGCAGATCTTAACTTCAGTGATCTTCTCGCCAATACGCTCGTCAACAAGGATTTGATTGACAGCGAAGTCTTGTGCAATGTTAGACAGCATGCGATCACGGCTGCCAACACGACCAAAGTGATCAAAGACGCAATGGCAAATCTCGTGTCCGAACAGGAACTCTAGTTTCTTGACGCTGAGCTTCTCAATGAACTTCTTATTGTAATAGAAGTTTCGACCGTTAGTTGCCGCAGTCGGACACCACTCAGATGCATCAATCAATTGCATACGAGTTGCCATATTGCCGAAGAAAGGTGCTTTGAGCAACAGTCCTACACGGGCTGTGGTTAGTTTATCGATAATTGGGTCCATGTGTCGCTTTCCTTAGTATGTGTATATTATAGCATCTATTTACACACCTGTCAACCAAAAAAGGTGGGCGGGCAAGCCCTGAGAAGCCTCCCGCCCTTGCAATGGTCGAGGTCTTAATTCTCCATTGCACTCAAAACATACTTACCGAACCGCTTGTGGAACTCGTCAAAGCTCTTCATCTTTGTTGCATCCAATGGCAGATTGTAGTTTGTCAATCCTGTCTTGGCACCCATCACTACCAACTCTGTTGGGAAATTATCCATCATATAGCGGAAGAAGTTGTCTGCCTGCGAGTCAAAAGTCTTAGACTTCTTCTCTGCTTGATCCTTTAACTCATAGCACAGGCTCACAGTCAACGAATACATGGCACTCACTTCTTTGATCTGCAGGTCCTTGACCTTACCGGACAGGATGTCTTCTGCCTTGGGCAAGCGTCCTGCAATCTTGCGGTGAGCCATAAACTTCACAGCCAAGCCATCACCAACGGCACCTGCAACCAAATTGTGCAAGGTGTCAATGTCAGTGTCGTCATCTTTCAACAGGTCTGACACAAAGACCCACGAGCGTGGAGTAGCAAATGCCTTTGAAGGGCTCTTAGGATCAAAGTCGTACAGGTCTTGCTTGGCAAAGCCCACATAACCAACGACCTCAGGATGCACGGCATTCATCACAGCCCACTCTTGAAAGTCATCAAAGTCAATCTTCATTTCCAAGTGAATGAAACGGTTAGCCAGTGGAGCAGGCATACGATATGTCACGCCACGGTCACCTTCACGGTTGCCAGCCGCCACAATGTCAACGCCCTTAGGCAAAGTGTAGGTACCAACCTTACGGTTAAGAATAAGTTGGTAGGCCGCGGCCTGTACTGCCGGAGGAGCGGAGTTCAGCTCGTCCAAGAAGATAACGGCAGTGGACTCTGGGTCCGTAGGTAACTCCGCAGGGGGAGCCCAAACCATCGCGCCTTTTTCAGCATTGTAATAAGGGATACCTTTGATGTCCGTAGGTTCCCACAGGGCCAGTCGAACGTCAATGACCTCACGACCTGCGTCCTCGCCAATCTGCTTGACGATGTCGCTTTTACCAATTCCTGGGGGACCCCACAGGAACACAGGGCGGCGAGTTTGAATCGCCTTACGAATGGAACGCTTTGCGGCCTTAGGACCAACTTGGCGAACGCTAATATCTGTGGACTTTGCCATTTTAAGACCTCTTTAAGTTGTTTCTCAGTTTTAATAGTATAACACCAACTCAGCTCAGTGTCAACCAATTCTCTTTACAAAGTTTAACTGTGTTGTATTGTCGCCACGCACACTTTTAATCTTTGCTTTAATAGACACCCTACTTCCTGTGTCCATGTTAGTATTATACCAGAAATCAACGAAGCTGTCAACCAGTTTAGCTGTAATTCTAAATTTATTGTATTCTTGTGAGTAGTAGCTCTTAACGATCTCGATCTCGCCCTGGATCTTGTCACCTACAGCACCAGTCAGTTGAGTGCTTGCACGGACTTCACGGGCCAGCTCGTTGCGGCTTTGATCACGGATCATCACAGAGGGCAAGCAGGATATGATGGCAAACTCCAAGAGGTTACGACCGGTGAACTCATCCATCTGTGCGATCTTCAAGGCTTGACGCTCGAAGTCGTTGATCTTGCCTGAGATCTGCTTGAGCAGGAAGCCGTTGAAGTAGTGACGGATCTCACGACCCTTCTCGATATCGGCCTCAGTGGCCACTGTGAAGTTGTTGGTCCGGAGCCATTGTTTGACCATCAGCTTGTTGGCATCCTTGACCAGCACCATAGGACCTGTTAGGTCGTTGTCGGGTTGAGTCCATACAGGCTCTTTGAAGTAGCCCCCGTTGATACGATCTGCTGCTACTGCTAATCCCCAAACTTGATCTGCTGTAAACATCGTTCGCTCCGTTGTTGTCTATGCGCTTATTATATAGCCAATCGTGGATGCTGTCAACCAGACTGGAGTGCCGGTCAAGAGAAAGGGGTGTTGCTTTTACACAACACCCCCAAAGACGCCCCGGGAGCGAATCGGCTTGTCTTTGAAACTGCTTTAGAGCGTGATGCCCATAGCGGCGGCCTTGTAGCCTAGAGCAACGATCTCACGTGATGGCTTGCCCATCACGTACTCAGTGACTTGAACACCGTTGCCTGCTTTGCGGCTGTTGGCATAAACAGCATAACCGCTCTGACGAATGCGGCTGGCTTCTGCGCTCAAGTTACCTACGCCAAAACGCTTTTTGGCTTCACTGGCGGTCAAGGCCTGACCATTGTACAGTGCTGTGAAGACTTTGAAAGTCTTGGTTTCTGGATTGAATCTTTTCATTTTAAGTTTCCTTTGTTGTGGCTGTTCCCTAACAGCGTGTTACTAGTATAGCGTCTTGATTGGCTAATAGCAACGATCAATGTTACCGTTTTACGGTTACGTTAGCTCGAAGGAAGGCTCCTAGTAGTATAACAGCCGCCCAGGTCTCCAAATTAAAGGGTATCAACAGATCTGCTCCAAATAGAGTATTCCAACTCCAAATAATTAGGAACGGCCCAATAGCCAACAAGAAGATGACCAGGGCAATGACAACAATAATTTTAAGCATTTATGATCTCCTCAACTTCTTCAATACGTTTGATCTCAGCCAACTCTTTCTCGATCTCGTTGATCTTGCGTTTGTTGCCTTTGTTGGTGTTCTTCTTGTAGACCAGCCACACGTGATCTTCACAGTAGCTCTTGCCCGGGAACACTTTCTTACCACAGGAGTGGAACGGAGCTGCTGTCTGCTCCGAACCAATCCATTGGCACCCTAAGGTGTCTGCGGACATTAGGTACCCCGTTTCATAACAGTGACTTCAGCCATTGCTTCCCAATTGCTGGCAAATGCCTTGCGCAATTGTGCAACCTTCAGCACCGTACGCAGGCTCAGCTCGCGTAGTTTAGCACGGTTAGTAGACACAAAGTCCACAACATCAATCTTGGCCACATCGCTGAGCTCGTACTCGTCCAGCATGCCGTCTGCAACGATCTGCTTGATACGCAACACCTTCTCACGATCCGTGTCCATCTGCAGATCAATGTAGTGACAACGGCTCTCAAGAGCGGCAAGGTGATCTTGCAATTTCTTGCTACGCACATTCTCAAACTTAATATTAGTGATAAAGATCGCACCTGCTTTGAACTCGAAGCGATCTGGGATACCTTCTGAACGCAAGATGCGGCTGTCTGTATTCCAGCTAATGGTACGCTTCTTGGAACTGTCCAAAGCGGCCTTGAGAATGTTCAGGCTCAAGTCATCCAGCAACACTGAGTCACAGTCATCAAACACGATGACATTCTTCTCTGCTGAGAACTCGTAGAGCTTGCTGTACAAGCCAATGGCACTCATAGCACCCTTCACAATCTCATAGCGTGGCTTGCGCTCGCCCAGCGTATTGAACAAGTCGTCTTTGGTGAGCACTTCTTCAACACCAAAGCTCTTGCCAACACCCGGAGGGCCTGTCACAATCATAGCACGTACATCGCCTGCTTTCACAGCCTTGGTCATGTCTGTAAGTACTTGGAAGCGAGCACGAGTCTTCTCGATGAGCTCGTCATCCGTAATGTGCGCTACAGCACTATCTGCTATCTTTAACTGTACCAAACTGTTCTCTCCTACAGGAGCCTCGTCAATGTGCGACACCACACGATAGGCACCAATGCCTGCGACCTTAACACGGATCTTCTTGTAGGGGTTGCGACCACCTTCAATTTCATCGCCTGCAAGGCAGGTAATGCATTCGCCGTCAAAGTCTTTGATCATCTGCAAGCGGATGCCTGGGAAGATCATGTTCTTGCGGGCACCGTATGCACCTTCTGTAATCTCAACTAGTGTAGCCATTTTGTTCGCTCCTGTGTGTTAGTAAGTCTCTATTATAGCAAAGAAAGCTCAATGTGTCAAGCCCCGTAGTAGGGACTGTATTCTTCGTGTGGCTGATCTGCCACATCCTGTACATTCATTGCTTTAAGCGCACCCAATACCAGCTCAATGGGGCAACCCAGTTGCTTTGCAATTGCACGACTATCCAAGCCCTCAATGTAGAGCTGTTCAATGTCGTATGCTAGTTCTGCCATCTTGCTCATGCTGTCTCCTCTTGTGCAATTCGATCTTGTTCGTCCATAATGGCTGACTCCAATGTAACAAAGTCTCCGTCGTGATCTGATACAAACCAAACAGGCACTCCGTTGTCATTGCGGAGGATGTAGTCATATTCCTCAAACTGGTGATTCAACAAGTAGTCCTCGTAGTCTTTGAACTGCTTGGCATTTGTACCTGTCTCGCCACGATCACGTCCGTAGAACGTGGTCATCTCACTGTAGAGCGCATAGTAGTCTTCCTGCGTCATTTCTGTATCAAAGTGACTGAAGGCGTGCTTGGTACCAATCTGTGGACGGAGTGAGCTAATGTCTCCCAGGTCAATCAAGTCACGCAAGACAAACGGGTTTGAGTAATGCTTGAGCAGGATCTGCCCGTTGTGTGCCAAGTAGCCGTCCCAGTGGCAGTAGACTGCCTGTACTGTGCCATCTGCGTACTCTAGTGCAATTGTGCTTCGTGTTGCCATTGTTTCGATCCAATGTTGTTAAGTTAAGTGTCTATTATAACAGCTTATGCAAGTTCTGTCAACTGTACGTCTGCAAAGACCCTGTCCTCTGTGTGGTCATATGTGAGGAACACTTTAGTACTATCTGTGCCGCCCTTTACAGGAAACACTGCCATATAGCAGAACTGGCCGCCGTTGGTAATGCCCAGGAACTTACAGGCTGTGAAGTTAGCACCCTTGTAGCCTGCCAGCTGTGCGGCCTTGGTTAGGTACTGTGGTGAATAGGTGGCAAGAACTTTTAGTGTGTCTGCTGTGATCATTCGCGCTCCTTTGTGTCTAAGTATCTATTATAACATCAAACTGACTGGGCGTCAAGTTCCCAGCTGATGTCCTGGAACTTCTTGTAGAGTCTATAGACATCCCGTTTGGCCTCTACCAACGCTTCAGCAATGAGGTCCTCGGCAGTCCCGTCAGTAAGGACTTCGCGGGCGTCTTCGTATAAGCATCCGCCCAGGAACTGTGAACTGAGTTCGATGTTCTCAACCATAACTCGGACACGGAGCATGAACCAGTCAAGATTCCCGTGTTCGATGTTGTGGTTGATCTCTGCGATATCAAACTGGGTGTCGTCAAAACAGTCTTTTGGGTCCAGGTCTTCATATGATTTGTCCACAATAACATCAAAGCCGTTGCGCTCGTATACAGCCAGTTCTTCGTAGTATCGCATATCAGCCTTTCAATAGTGATGGCGTGAGCCAACATAGTTAAAGTCGTCAAGTGCCGCATCTGGGTCAGCGCACTCGTCCCAATCTTCGTTGTCTTCTTCGTCTAAGATGTCGTTGGCCAGCATCATGTCTGCTACATCGTCTTCGCTCATGTAGGTCAGAGCCATCTCTGCCACCATCTCTGGAGAGATAAGACCTTGGTCCATCATCTCAAGCAGTCGAGTTGTCTGTTTACGCATAGGTTCGCTCCTGTTCGTTTACTGTAGCCTTAATTATAGCAAAGTTTCACCAAACTGTCAACCCCTACATGCTCCAGTAGAGTTCGCTGGAAGGATCACAGGCACGGGGAGTGTCGTGTGCTATCTGTATGGGCTGACCCGTCATCAAGTTGGTCACAGTTTTCGTCGAGGGCACACACTCAAAGCGGTAGCCGTCTTTGGGCAAGTAGATCCAATACAGACCGTTGATCTCCCGCTTCATGCCTTCCGCAGTACGGTCTGTCCATACTGTGGTAGACACCAAACGTTCGCCCGTTTTGGTGCGACGATCCGCCTTGTAGATGTACATGGTGTAGTCTTGTTTCACGTCAGCTCCTTTGTTGTCTATGTGTCTATTATACTGCCAATCAGTCAATCAGTCAACCTTCAAGCCAGCAATCCCTGGCTTCCACTGTGGTTGTTATTTCCCCACCGATGTAGTCCCCGTGGAATCCATACTTGTTCTCTAGCACCAGAGCCTGGCCCATATAGCTAGACTTGATTTCTACGATCTGTCCGCTCTGTTCAATATCGGCCTTAAAGCCCACCCAATCACCAATGGTGACTGTCTGTCCTTCTACCTTAGCTGTCTTCATGTCAATCTCCTCTTGTGTCTGTGTTAAGTGTAGGCATAATGGCACGGCGAAGCTCTACTTCACGCTTGTGAGCAGCCGCTTTGCCACGAACCACTTCGTGTACCAGTACTTCGATCTCGCTCTTGTCAGTGAGCTTGCGGAGTTCTTGGCACAACAGCCAGTTCTTGGTCTCTGTTTTGGCACGGTAGAAGTGCTTGGCTGCACGAGCCAGCACGCTCTTATTAATAGTTGATTCTGTCTTGGCAGTGACGCCAATGTAGTTCAAGCCGTTGACTCGCAGTTCATATATGATATGATTGCGATCTGCTCGCTTCTTGCGGGGTGTGTTTTTTGTGTCCATGTCGCTATTATACGGCCTCTCGCCCAATCCGTCAACCGGAATGATTTTGACCCTGATAGCTCTAGGGTTTCTTGTTCGCGACACGCCTGCGCCGCGCCCTACCAAATCGTAGCCAAAATGCCACACTTTGGGCTACGCTGCGGCACTCTCCTTCCTTGCTGCGCTGCTGCAGGTGGTGCCCGGAGCCGGAATCGAACCGGCACGCCCCTTACGGAAGCGAGAGATTTTAAGTCTCTTGTGTCTACCTATTTCACCATCCGGGCTAGAGTACGCTGCACTGCTGCTGTTAACGTTGGCCAGCCCTACTGGATTCGAACCAGTGACCTACAGCTTAGAAGGCTGTTGCTCTATCCAACTGAGCTAAGGGCTGCTGTTGTGGTGGGCCCCCCGTGAGTCGAACACGGCACCAACGGATTATGAGTCCGCTGCTCTAACCAACATGAGCTAGGGGCCCTTGGTGTATTATGTTTCTCGGTATCCTTGAAGTAATGCTTGTGCTGCAGGATCGTCCGCTTCTTCGACAGCTGCCTGAGCACCTTGAACCACAAAGCGGTGCAGATCCTCCATGCGCTCCTGAAACACATCCGGCGCTGCTTGAGCTGCACGTTGCATGTCATACCATAAAGGATAGTGTCTAAGTATGCTGCGAGCTTCTTTACGAACTGCCTTGGGCACACGGGGATATTCCCCACCCGCTAGTCGTGCAAGAAACTGTTGTGCATACTGTACAGCACGGTATCTTTCATCTGGTAATGTCACTTCTCTGCTCCTCGATAACAGCTTTTTCTTAAGCATGTATATAGTGTAGCATCACTTGCGGTGCGTGTCAATCTTTTTATTGTGTTTTTGAGCAAGATGTTCGCAGTGTTCCAGGAACTCTCTGTATAGTACGGGATCTCGCTCGAAGATTGATGCCAGGTGACCCAGTAGAAAACCCTGTGTGTACACAGTGTATAGTCTAGCGTTATCGTTGGGATTCACCACTGCTATAGTGTTCTGTATGTGCTCTGCTATGATCTGTACACGGTTGTCTGCCAAGGTTCGCTCCTATAGTGTATTTACTGTGGAAGATCACATATACAGCAGCGGGGCCTATGTGTGAGTAGTGGATCTACGGTCATATATAGTTGATAGTCGCTGCTAAAAACGCCGTGATTCTATTAGAATAAATACTGGTAGCACCGTTAGACCAGCCTGTAAACTAGGCCGTTTGAATCGTTTGGTGGGCAGAATTGCACTTTATTGCACTATTTCACACTTTCTCACACTTTGGTTGATGAGGCATAGTTCAAATGGTGCCACGCATTTCCCACTCTGCTCACTGTCATCACTATATCAAGCAGCGGGGCCTATACACAATATCACTCAATAGCCAGAGTCTAGTCGCTGACCCCCCAGCGTATCCACTCACACACACGCTGTATAGCATACTAGACACCTTGTGCTCACTGTAGCGTATACTATACATACACAATGCACACTCACACTCGTACACACGCACAATCAAATGATCAGCAGCGGGGCCTATACGCACAATTGAGTTTAGAGTGTAAATAACACTATGACGCATCCAGAAGTCACTATCTTGTGCTATCGTTATCAGGCCTGGACACACGATTATGATTGTGAAGCTGTATGGGCATTTGTACAACGGCACGGAGGCTATATGAGTATACGCAATGACTGTATAGACTACTTCCTTCCCGTTGATTATCGAGTTCTTTTTGAGCTAGCCTATCCAGAACTCACACGACAGTATAATCTAGATTTGATCTAATGATCACTGCTTACATAATCACAGATATCCACAGCAAGTTTAGCACAGCTCTAGCAGAACAAACCCAACACTCTCTACAACAATATGGTTGGAACTATTGCGTCTGGCCCGCAGTCAATGGCTTTGAGTTAACTGCTCATTCGTGGGCTAATCTAGGTATTAGTCTGTTAGATCGTGGAAAAATACTTACAAGACCGGGTGCTTGGGGCTGTATACATTCACACTTTACTCTATGGCAACACTGTGAGCAGTTAGGGGAACCCATTGTGGTACTAGAACACGATGCACTAGCACAAGCAGAATTTCCCTGTGATCTAGATCTAGAAGTGGGTGTTTGGAAGCTATGGCACAATCATAATATCAGACACAATAGCATAACAGGCACCTGGAGTCGTGGCAGCTGGGCCTATACACTAACACCTGGTCAATCCAAGGCTCTAATAGAGTTTAGCCGTAGTCAAGGAGTACAGGCTCTGGACAAACAATTGGGTACTAGGGCTGTGGCCTGGCAGGCTCTAGATTGGGATCTGTTTCAGCATAACCCCAGCTCTAGATGGAGCTCTACTGTATTTCGAACATATATAGGCTAGACTTAAATTTTTGCTAGCTTCGCTGCCACTTCGTGGTTGTTAGAGTTAAGTGACCAGTTAAATACGTGATGACAACCTTTACTGTACAAGATATCGACATGGTGTATTTGAGTTACGATGAACCCAATGCAGAATCAAACTGGGCTCATTTATTAGACATATGTCCCAGGGCACAGCGCATCCACGGCATCAAGGGATCGGATGCAGCTCACAAGGCCTGTGCGGCTATTACCTCGGGCACACACATGATCACCATAGACGGGGACAATCGTATAGATCCTGCATTCTTGGATCAGTCTTGGACCTTTGACAGTACATGGGATGTTGATGCCAGTGTGCTCAGCTTCAGTGCAGAAAATGTCATAAACGGACTGGCCTATGGCAATGGTGGCATCAAGATATGGCCTCGCAGTGTGGTTGAACTCATGCAGACACACGAAGCAGTTGGTTCTGACGCAGCTGCCAGTGTGGACTTTTGCTGGCATCTAGACTATGTGCTCATGCCCGGAGTATGGAGTCGTGCTCTAATCAATCACACACCCCATCAGGCCTGGCGTGCGGGTTTCAGGGAGGGTGTAAAGATGAGTCTCATCAACGGTGAGTTAATCAAACAGCCAGCCCAGTGGCGGCGCAGCATGGCCCGGGTAAACCTAGATAGGCTGATTGTATGGCTACAGGTGGGTATGGATCAACACAATGCAGCCTGGGCCATACTGGGGGCTCGCCAGGGCCTACATAGAGCCATGTTGACAGATTGGGATCACACTGAGGTCAAGGACTTTGATCTGCTGGATCACATATGGCAAGAACAAGTGGTGGGCCTAGCTGATGTCCGCAGCTATACCCAGGACCTGGGTCTTGAACTGCGTAATCGTTTGGGCCTTCCCATAGAACCCGACGCCTTTACACCAGCCCAGAGTCAGTGGTTTAAATCAGTGTTTAACCAGCCACTGCGTACAGAACCCCGGAGACTGCGATCATGACTGAATCAGCCACCAGCAGCGAATTCTTGCTGGGACTAGAAGAATATCTCAAGTATCTTGATGAACCTGCTGCGGCCAGCCTACTGCATACAGTTTCTAGAAGTCTACAGAGTGCAGAGCCCAAATTGGCCATTGCACGATCGCATCTACAGCAGCTCTCAGCCACCCTGCCGCCCGAGCTGGTAGACCTCGCTGATCTTGGTCACGGTATCACAAAAAATTCTCACAGCACCGAAGCTGTGTATCGTACAGTATTGACCTACTGCGCCCGTGTGCTAAGAAAGACAGGGCACGATCAAGAACTGGCCCTGTTGGCTGATCTCTGTCACAGCATCAACAGGAGTCAACAGCTGCCAGAAGATCTCTATCGAGCATTAATACAGTACAATGCCCGTGTGCTAAAAACAAAAGGTCTAGAAAATCAGGCTCGAGATACAGATCTCGTGCTGAAAAGCATGGATCAAGAACACATTGATCAGTCGGTGGTAAAAACTCAGTTGTCAAAATTAGATCAACAGTTTCCCAAAGACAAGATCTTTAGAAGCATCTTGAACTATCTAAAATTGAATCTAGACAACGAATCTCTGCAAGATGCCTTTAGCCGCAGCCAGATCAAGAGCAAGATTTGGCTGATACAAGAGCTAGCCCACATACAGGCACACTACAAACAGGTGGCTGTGCTAGCAGGATGGTTTGGGCAGATCAAAAGCATCTACGATCAACAACTGACCTACGGCAAGATGAGAGTGGTTGAACTGGATCGATCAGCCTGTGAAACTTCAGACTACGTGTTCAATCTCAGCAATTTGGAAAATCACAAGGTCAAGGCAGTATGTGCCAACATCAATGAACTAACCCTGCACAAGAATGGCTACGAATGGAGAGTGGAAAATTTTCGAGATGGCACAGCCTACAGTGAAAAGTTTCTGCCCGATTTGATTATCAATACTTCAGCAGAGCATATGACCGAAGAATGGTACCACCAACTGCGCTTCAAACAGCTGGCTAGTGACCCTATTGTGGCCATACAGAGCAACAATCTATTTGATATTGCCGAGCACGTTAACTGTGTACACAGTGTGGATCACATGATCAAAAAATTCCCCATGCGGGAAGTGCTATTTGCTGGAGAACTTCAGCTCAAGGGCTACAAACGTGTCATGTTGATAGGTAAACTCTAATGGACTTGGACACACTGGATCTTAGAACTCTGCAGAAAGAATCTGCACGAGCAATGACTGTTTTTGAAGCCACCAACAATGCCATATACAAATACAATCAACAGGCGCACCACAACAGTGAAAATTGGTACAAGGCAGTGATACGAGACTATGTGGCTGAATACGGTGATCTACCCAGTTGCGCAGGACCGGGACGTGATGTTAAACTAATCCTTGACTGACTTTACACAGTGAAACAAGATCTTTTTATATAAAGTTTTTCTATCGCCACAAAAAAATGAATGAAGTTGTTTTTCAAATACTGCAATGTCTTTTATGAGAAATCTCTTTGAAAGATTTTCGTGTATCCATTTGAAGTTTGGTTGCCCAACCTGAAGACTTTCAGCTGAAGGGTGCCAGACATTGTACTCTGAGTTGGTGTGTTCGTCTATCCATTGTATAGCTGGAAAGTTTTCGTGATAACCATCTTGTTGATGAAAAACTTTAGATTCAAAAAATAGTTCTGAGCAACTAGACTGTTCAAAAGCATCTAGGATTTCTTCGTGATTTGTAGCATGATAAAAATGACCGCAGTATATGATAGTATCTATATTTCTTAGACAGTTAACTAATGCAGCTCTGTTACCAATATCTATCAATTCGAAACTGTGATTATCTTGCTTAGGAACCTCAAAAATTGTAGACCTTGCGTCGACGAATCTCACAGATTCTGCGCCGTCTCTAAGAGCAATTGATCCTAAAAATCCTGCACCACAGGCTAGATCGATAACCCGTTTGTTTCGCCAATCCGGTTGAAAATTCAGTATCGAGTCTTTCCAGTTTTCAACTTCTTCTGACGGCTCTAATGTACACTGATTAATATCATTAATTTCTGTCATAGGTGTCCTTGCGATTAAATAGTATTTATAATGTACAAATATAATGAACTGCGAACTGTGCATCTAGAAATCACAGCAGCCTGTAATGCCAGTTGCCCCATGTGCTCGCGCAACATCAATGGTGGTGAAGTCAATCCACAGATGCCCACAGCCGAGCTTGATCTAACAGCCATAGAAAAGATATTTGATCCTGAGTTTGTTAGGCAGTTGGATAGGATCTATCTCTGCGGCAATTTTGGAGATCCTATTGCAGCACGAGATACCTTAGAGGCCTTGCGTTATTTTAGAACTATCAATGCCACGATCAACCTCAGCATGCACACCAACGGTTCGGCCAAAAGGCCCGAATGGTGGGCAGAGTTGGCTCGTGTGATAGGCCCCAAAGGCTATGTGGTATTCAGTCTAGATGGTCTAGAAGATACTAATCACTTGTATCGACAAGGCACTGTATGGTCAAAGATAATGGAAAACGCCCGAGCATTCATCGCTGCAGGCGGTCGAGCTCGTTGGGATTATATTGTGTTTGCACACAATGAACACCAGGTAGAAGATGCAGAAGCTCTCAGCAAACAAATGGGCTTTGAACGTTTTCAATACAAGAAGTCTGCTAGATTTTTCAGCAATGCCAGCGGGATGACCAAAGAGATGCATCAAGCTGCCAATCGTCGAGGACTGGCTACTACCCTGTTACAACCTCCAACTAATTCCAAATATAGGAATTCAGTAATTGACGAACTTAGCAAGATCAGCAAAAACGATCAACCTTTGAAATTTTTGCCCAGCAAGGTGGTCGACGTAAAAGACAAATTGTATTCTCAGATCTTTCATAAAGATCCTACAAAGAAGAAACCTATGGAGCGTGTATGGGACGAAGCAGAAATAAAATGTAAAGTGCAAGAAGAAAAAAGTCTATATATCTCAGCAGAAGGCATTGTGCAACCCTGTTGTTGGACAGCCAATCAGATGTATGTTTGGTATTGGAATCAGCGTGGTGGCCAAATATGGACGGCTATCGACGAAGTGGGCAAAGATAATTTAAATGCTGTTAGCCACAGCCTAGAAAATATTGTCAATGGAAGATACTTTCAAGAAGTCGTACCTAATTCTTGGGGCAAATCTAGTTGTGCAGATGGTAAGTTGGCAGTGTGTGCTAAAACCTGTGGCACTAAATATGATGCATTCAGCGAGCAATTCAAATGAAAGAAAGTTTATACTGCGGAGTAACCTATAAAGAACTCTACATCAATCACACAGGTAGATTTAGACAATGTTGTGTTCAAACGCAAAGCTACGGAGAAAAAGATTTTCTTAAATCTAAAGACCCCAACAAGTGGTTTGCAGAACAGATCGATTTAAATGTAATAAGAGAAGATCTACAATCTGGATTCAAGAATCCTTCCTGCGATAAATGTTGGAAACTTGAAGAAAAAGGACAGAGTTCCTATAGAATTAATTGGAATCGTAGTGTTTACCCCGATCTCAATCTAACACCAGAAATAGAAATAATAGATCTAAGAATGGGTAATCAATGCAATCTACAATGCAGAATGTGCAATCCCATGTGGAGCGATCAGGTAGGTAAACTTTATCAGTCAGCTAAAGATAGCGGCATTGTTAATTCTTTGAATCAAACTTTCACTGAAGGCACAATCAAACCCTACAAGGCATTTGTAGAAGATCTTATAGGATTTTGTCTAAGAACCCCCAGCCTAAAAGAGATAAAGTTTGCCGGTGGCGAACCGTTTGTTATGCCCGAAGTGGAGTATTTTTTAAATCGTTTGATACAAGAAGGTAAAATCAATTTGACAGTTTCTTTTTTGACCAATACCACTATGGCCAAAGAATCTACTATAGAAGCATTGAAACAATTTGATAAAGTTATTTTGCAATGTAGCATAGATGGCATAGGTGAACATATAGAGTTTCAAAGATTTCCTTGCAAGTGGTCTGTGATCGAAAGAAACTTTAGACGATTTTTAGAATGCGGATTTGAAGTATCATTAACTCCTTGCTGGAGTCAATTGAATGCTCTAGGAGTTGTTAACTTTCTCAATTGGGCCAGTGAATTTGATGAGGTACACGTTGCCTACAATGAGATATCAAATCCTTCTTACTTAGACTATAAATTAATTCCGTTAAAGTATAGAGCAGAAACTATCAATTCTCTAAGAACCTGCAAGTTTCCTAAGCGTATGCACAAAGATTATTTTAAATTCTTTGAATTGTTGTCAACTGAAGAAAGAACTATAACAGATATAGAAAAACAAACATTAACCGATGCTGTCGAACTTTGGAATCATAACGGCAATAATACATATCAAAACAAATATAAATGGGCAAAGGATCTGTTAGAATGAACACTGCTCTTTTATCTGCCTGGAGTCATAATACCAATAATCTATTTGACAACAAAACACTTAGAATTAATTGGCATTTAGGAAACACCTGTACATTTAAATGTAGTTACTGTGATCCATTGTGTCACGATGGATCGATCCCTTGGACTGATCTTGATAGATCAAAAGAGTTGGTTGATACTATATTAGATGTTTACAGCAAGCGATTCGATAAAGAAATTTTTATGTTTGAGCTAACTGGAGGTGAGCCTACAGTCTATCCACACATAGATGAATTTTCTAAATTTTTAAAACAACGGGGAATAATTGTTTCCTTATGTACTAATGGTTCTAGATCGTTACGCTGGTGGGATGAATTTGGAGGAAATTTTACTTCTATTACTAACAGTTACCACTCAGAATTCACCGATGTAAAACATCTTACAGAAGTATGTAATTTATTAAGATTAAAAAAGTAGATGCTCATAGCCTAGTATTGCTTGATCCAGACAATTTTGACAAAGTTAAAAAAGATCTTGAGTATATGAGAGAGTACGGTACGTTTGGAGTTTTTGTAAGAAAAGTATATAAAAGAAACGAAGGAACAACAACAACTCGAGATTATACACAAGAACAGTTAGATTATCTAGAAAAAAATAATTATATTGCACCTAAACTTGATGTAGATCCGGATAAAGAACTAATCACTAGAACATTTTGGATAAAAGAAGATAACAGTCGAGAAGAAATTAATGAAAACTTTATTATGGGAAATCCCAAGTATAATTTTAAAAACTGGAATTGTTATAGTGGAATTGACACACTGTCATTAGATATAAGAGGATCTATATTTCCGGCATATTGTTCTACAGGAACAAGTAACAGCATAGGTAATTGGAGAACTGACAATATTAAAGATATCAAATGGCCAGAAAAGCCTATGATCTGTAATTCAAAATGTGTCTGCGTACACGATGTTAAATCAAGAAAAATAAAATGAATTTACCAAGCGAAACATTCTGTATCCTACCCTGGGTACACCTAAGCACAAGACCAGACGGCAGTATGCGAGTATGCTGTACAGCCAATGCCAGCGGTGTAGGAGCCAGCAACGACAAGAAAATTGGAGGGGCTCAAGTTGGTGTACTTAAAGACGACGAAGGTCTACCCAGCAATCTCAACAACACAGACTTTCAAACAGCCTGGAACAGCAACTACATGAAGAATGTACGTAAGCTGATGCTGGCCGGTGAACAACCACCTAGCTGTACTAAATGTTACAAAGAAGAATCTGCCGGCCACAACAGTAAACGTATGTGGGAAACTGAGTATTGGAAACAGCGAGTTAGCGTAGACAAGTTGATCAACGAAACTAACGAAGACGGCAGCGTCCCTCCACAGCTGGCCTACATTGATCTACGTTTTGGAACTAAGTGTCAACTGGCCTGTATCATGTGCAGCCCACACGACAGCAGTGGTTGGATCAAAGATTGGCAGAAAGTATTTCCTACATTGGAAAGCGAAGGCGTTAAAAAGATATGGCAATGGGACAACAAAGGCAGTATCAACGGCAGCAGTTACAACTGGCACAAACAAAATCCTGTGTTCTGGCAGCAGTTCTACGAACAGATTCCACATATGCAACAGGTATATTTTGCAGGTGGAGAACCCCTAATCATTGACGAACACTATGAAATATTAGAAGAAATTATTCGTCAAGGTCGTGCCAAAGACATTGAGATTCGTTACAACAGCAATGGAGTTGAATGGCGTGAAGACCTGTTTGAATTATGGAGCCACTTTAAAATTGTACGTTTCCATTATAGTGTAGATAGTATAGGTGCTATGAATGAATACATTCGTTATCCCAGCAAGTGGGAGCGCACACAACAAGTATTCCGTATACTTGATGAACAGACAACAGATAATGTAGAAGTAACTATTGCCTGTGCTGTAAATGCGTTAAATATCTATTATATTCCAGACTTCTTAAAATGGAAACTACAACAGAACTTTAAGAAAGTCAATATGTGGCCGCTGGGAGCAGGGGGTATCAACTATCACTTTGTCTACTGGCCAGCTTTTCTTAATGTAAAAGTATTGCCACAATGGTTTAAGGATGAGTGTGAGCGCAAGTATGAAGAGTTTATTCCTTGGTTTGAAGAAAACTGGGAATTGTGTTTATCTGAAAAAGATAGAGGGAAAGTAAGTAAAGAACGCTGGTCAAACAATAGCTATGGTGTTAAACGATTACGAGGTATGATCAGCTTTATGAAAAGCGAAGACTGGAGTCAACGCTTGCCAGAGATGAAAGACTATCTAGAAAAAATAGATGCCCATAGAGGAATTACTTTTTATGATACTTTTCCAGAAATGAAAGATATATTTAGGAGCTGATTATGTATAAAGAATTATTTGGAAAACAGAAGCCCATAGAACCGGTCCAAGAAGAGTCAAAAAAATTAGTCTTGGAAAATCCTTGGAAATACGCACTATCTTACGAATGTTATATGCCTGAACTTTCTGGAGAATATGCTCGCAATGCAATGCGTAATATATTTGAACCAGCAGTAGTTAGTAACGAAGAATTTAATGAAGAAGAACTGTCTTGGTTGTACGCATTTGCTTTTGGTTGTTGCAACAATGTTAGACACAATGCAAATGGAACAATGTTCGTCAGCGGGCATCATGATTTGATTGTTACCAAGTTTGCCGATAAGCTAGAAAGGATATTACCGGGCTGTACAAAAAGTCCGCAGATAGCCGGCAATTTTTTTATTACACCAAGTCAATATGGTCTGCACAATGACAGTACTCGTAGGGCAGACTGGGAAAGCAGTCTATCTAGAGTAGAAATTGACAGTCCACTGAGAAAATATACTCCTTGGAGAAATATTATTATTCCCATGTGGGTTGCATATCCTCAGACTGTAAGCCATGGAGTTTGGTTTGATCAGAGACATATAGATTTTGCACACGTTTACAATCACGGACAAAAAGTTCCACCACCAGCCACAACCTACCCAGTAGTGACAGACCATGCTACTATTGATTTTTACAATCAAAAAGGAGAACTGTTGTCTAAAGAACAGTCTGCAAAAACATACGATGCCGAGCATTTTGGAAAATATCTATGGCATACTCCTAGAGTTAGACTCACAGGCCTAACACCAGAAAGCACTATAGAATGGGTACCCGGAAAACCTATAATTTTTGATGCTGTACAGCTACATGCAACCAATCCCGGAACCAATCTTAAATCTGATCAACCAGGCGCAACACACGAAGTATGGAACAGTAAAATGGGATTGTTGTTAACCTTCTTAAAGGAAATAGAATGAAGAGTGCTACGTTTTGTGTAATGCCATGGAATAGTTTAGCTACAAATGCCAGCGGCAATTATAGAGTATGTTGTAACAGTACTCCCGGTAAAAATTTTATTAAAACTAAAGACCAAAAAGATGCAAAAATCTTTAAAGTAAAACCAAGTGAAATTTGGAACAGCGAAACTTATAAAACTATAAGACAACAAATGCTAGATGGTGTACAACCAGATATGTGTGAACGTTGCTTTAAAGAAGAAGCAGCTGGAATAAAATCTGCAAGACAAAATTGGAATGACAAGTGGTATGATGAAGAAAAAGGTTATGGTATAAAAAGTAATCTTGATATAGAATATATAGATCTTAGGCTTGGAAATCTATGCAATTTAAAATGCAGGATGTGTAATCCTTATGCAAGCAATCAGTGGATTGACGAATGGAACACTGTGGTAACAACTGCTAAACTTGTACCAGATTTTCCGCTGACTCTAGAAGAAACAGATCGTTTAAAAAACATGACTTGGCCTGAAGATCCTAGAACTTGGGAAAGTATTATAGAAATTGCAGATAGCATAGAAGAAATATATCTTACCGGTGGCGAACCAACGTTGGCTATAGAACAATATAAATTGTTTGATATTTTGATAAAGAAAGGTCTAAGCAAAAAGATCAAATTAAAATACAATACCAATCTAACAAACATTCCTAAAAAAATGATTGACTACTGGTTACACTTTAAAACAGTACAATTGAATGCCAGTATTGATGCATTCGGAGCATTGAATAGATATATTAGATATCCTACAGGATGGACAAGTGTAGAAAAGAACATTGACAAGTTTTTGTCTATGCCAAATGTTCAAGTACAGATACATTGTACTGTGCAGATGTATAATATTTTAAATCTAAAAGAATTGTTTGATTGGATTAAAGCTAAAACAAGTTTAACTCCCTACTTAAATATTTTAAACCATCCAGTTTGTCTAAACATACAAACTCTGCCAGCTGATTTAAAAAAACTTGCAGAAAAACGTTTAAAAGATTATCTAGAATGGCCCAAAGTAAAAGAAACAATAGCCTATATGAATTCAGCCGATACTAGCAATCACATGGATGAATTCTACAAATACACAGTTACCTTAGACGAACTACGCAACGAAAGTATAATTACTCACGTGCCTGAATTAGGAGAAAAAATATGGAATGGTCAAATATTATCACTAAAAGAAGAACTACCTATCGATGGACAGAACAAGTTCCAGATAGATCTTTAGTAGAACAAATTGTTCAAGAGATACATAATTATTGTCCCAGTAAACAAAAGAAAGTTCCTTTCTTTATTGATGTAATCGATAATACAGATCCCAATGCAGCGCCAAATGCAGTAGAATTATTGATTAGTAATAAAAGCCTAATACAAACACAGGCTACTGATTGGATAGCGCAACAGGTATCACAAGGAATCTCTCCATTTGACGGATATGTTTACGATGCATCAAAGTGTACTAGAGACATTGGGTATATGATGTCAGCTATTATCAATGACGTGAGATATAGTACCAACCAATATACTCGAGATTATGTTTCTACTTATTGGAAGAATAGTGTTCCTAGAGTAAGACAGTTTGCAGAAATTCCTACTTGGAACTACGTTAAAGATCTAATAATCAATCAAATTCTTCCATTAGACAGCAATGTAGAAATTGGAGTTGGCGAACAAATTTCTACACTTATTGACAATTTAAAATCTGTCATCCAACATGGTCCTTCTAGTCTACCTGCGTTAATCCCAGGACTGTCGAGAATCAGAATGAAGTTATGGGAGTCAGTTGATCGCAAAGGCAACGGCAAAGTTGATGATATCAGAAATCCGCAAGTACTTGCTCCTTGGCTACTACTTTTTAGTTATAGACAACTAACGGATCAAGAAATAGGTTTAAACTTAGAAATGAAAATTTCAAACAACAACAGAGAAATTTCACAGAATGAAATAGGTATGGCCAGTATGTTTGCAGTTCTTAGTGCAGAGTCAAAAGGACTTGACACAGCATTTTGTGCCTGTATACGAAACAAATCTGAAATAGCTACACTATTGGGACATAACAGTGCAGAGATTCCAGTGGTCGCAGTTGGATTAGGTCACAGAAACAATGATTCCGGAACAACTTATTTTAACAAATTGATCTACGATATTAAAAACATTCCAGATTCTAATTATGACACAAGACCAGCAATGACAAAGTATGTAAGGTATCACGTTGCCTAAAATTTTAATTACAGGAAATAAAGAATTTGGTTTAGCCAAAGAACTTTACACGCTATACCCGGATGCTGAGTTTTTAAGTAGGACTACTGGTTATGATCTAACTTCTAGTGAAGGACAAAAACGCTGTGCTGAACGAGTCTTAGAAGCTGACGTTTTTATAAACTGTGCTGCATTGTGGAAATTTAATCAAACAGTTTTACTTGACACAGTGTATAAAAAATGTGTAGAAAACAAACATCATCCTTATATTATCTGTATAGGATCAACTACTGATCGTGTGAAGAAGGGCGGTGCTTGGTTGTACAATGCAGAGAAGAAAGCCCTAAGAGATTACTGCAATACTTTAGGAATGAATGGAGTTTGGGGGGCTGCACCTAAATTGACTTTGATAAGTTTTGGCAGTTTAGGTAATGTACAGAGCAAACACCCAGACAGAAAATGTATGGACATTGATAGAGCAGCTAATTATATTAAATGGTTGGTAGAACAACCAAAAGATATTTGTGTAAATGAAATTAGTATAGATCCGTTACAACACCCTTATGAATGATTTAAGCTGGTCAGCATATGACTTTACTCAAATACCCTACGACGATATTGTTCGTGTGGGACAACGTACAATGTTGTACAAAGATCTCTTTACAGTGTCTTGGCTGTTAGGACGTTACTGCAACTATCGTTGCAGTTATTGCTGGCCTTATGCCCGCAGTGACAGCAAGGACCACAGACCAACAGAACTGTGTTTACGTACAATAGACGAAATCAAACGACAGGCTAGAGAACGTAACTTTAACAGTTTTCATTTTAGTCTAAGTGGCGGCGAGCCTACCTTCCACCCCGGTTACATTGACATCCTTAATTACCTAAATGATGATGTAGCTAACACAAACTACACCAGTGTACACATGACCAGTAATATGAGTCGCTCACTTAAATGGTTTGAAGAAAAGTATTGTCCTGCTGTAAGTCAGTTTCATCGTGCCAGTATCACTGCCAGTCTGCATACAGAACACGTAGACACTCCCGAGAAGATGCAGGAGTTTGCAGACAAGTTAATACTGTGTCAACAACACGATGTTCAAATAACTATCAATCAGGTTATGGTTCCTGAATGGTTTGAACGAGACTTTGAAAATGCTCTATTCTTTCACAATCAAGGAATCAATGTAACACTTAAACCGCAGAGTGATCCTACCGCCAGTCGTGTAGTTGATGGATATACTGATGAGATGTTAAAGAGATTGCATAACGGTATGCCGCAACGAGCGTTCACTGAAGACAAAGCCACAAAGACCAAGTTGGTTAAACGTCCAGAACCTAAGTTCTTTAAGACCCCTGACCCAATATACAAACAGGAACATAGTAAAATTCCACAGCATTTCCAAGTGGAGTTTATAGACAAAGAACAAAAGATTTGGTATATGGATCAAGCTGAACGATTTAATGCTTTTAACTTTAATAAGTTTAAAGATTGGGAATGTTCAAGCGGCTACAGAGGCATTATTATACGTGAACCAGATGGCAGCATCAAACGTAGCTATAGTTGCCACGATGCACCTTTAGGCAACATAGAAACAGGATTTCAGCTGTTTGATGGTCCTAAACCCTGTATCAGCCCTAGCTGTGTAAGCAGTGCAGACAGCAAAATACCTAAACGTGCCCCAGGAACAGCCCTTCCTCTCTGGCCCGGCGACAAAACTTTTGAATCCAAATAAATACTTTATGCGAATATTTGAAGTCATCCAAGATAAAGAATTAGACGAAGAGCCCGCAAGCCGAGCTCTTTGCACAAGTGGCAAGCCAAATGCTGCACTAGGTGCCAGTCAACTAGCCAGCTGTAAGAGCCAGGGCTATCGTGGACGTCACGGTAATAAATCACACAAAATCGGCAATGAGCGCACCACAGTAAAAGGCAAAAGAATCAAGGGCAAGAAATACGGCGGTCCACTTCCGGACTGGAGTTGATCTATCATGCATAGAATCGGAAAAGGAGATCTATTAATAGCCCCTCCTAATATGGGAGATTCAAGATTTGACAAAACAGTATTACTAGTTACTCGTAATACAAATCAAGGATCCCTGGCACTCTGCGTGAACCGTCCAACAAGTCATTCAATAAACAATGTTCTCAAAGAAATAAACATAGAACTATCGCAAGATTTCAATCTCTATTGGGGCGGCCCAGTGGGTCTCAACACAGTATGGATGTTACATCACAGTGATTGGAGGATGGAATCAACTCATAGGATCAACGCCGATTGGTCAGTGACCAGTAATGTTGGTATGTTTCATCATCTAGCAAACAATGATTATCCAGAACGTTTTAGAATATTCTTTGGCCAAAGCAGTTGGGGCCCTGGCCAGCTAGAAGGAGAGTTATTAGGAGACCCTCCCTGGAGCAAACATCATAGTTGGCTCACATTAAAAACACCAGACCCAGTTTGGCTTTTAGAAACTAACAACAAAGAGATGTGGATCGAATCTACTCAACTTTGCGGAGAACAGGCCACTGATAGTTGGATGGCCTAAATGAAACTTCGTAGCACTAGAGATAGTAATTATCTCTATATTGATTGGTGGCTAATGAACCACTGTAATTATAATTGTAGTTATTGCCCCGATATTATAAAAAGTGGTAGCATTGACTTGCCAAATATAGAACACTGCTTGAAATTTGTTGATCAAGTTAATAATTTTGCCAAGACCTTAAGCAAGGCCTGTAATTATTATTTTACAGGAGGAGAAGTTACTCAATGGCCATGGCTTGTGGATTTAATAAAACATATCAAAACAAAAAACAGCAGTGTGTGTATAAGAACTAACGCCAGCATGCCTATTGCGGAATGGGAAACTCTGTTGGATACAATTGACAGCATCAATCTAGAAGTACATTCAGAACACACCCCTATTAGTCATTTTATGCTGTGTCTACACGCCGCCAAAAAGAAAAATGTGAACGTGGGGATAACAATGAGTATGCTGCCGGACCGTTGGCAAGAACTAGAAGATACCATTACTAAAATAAAAAAAATGTGGCCAGAACAACACGTTCATAGAAAGATGTTGTTTGAAGATCCTGCTATAAACAAGCAGCCGATGGAATACAAACAGGAACACACAATAAAATTAAAACGCCAACACGGAGATTTGATTTATGTCAACGATCAAGGCGAAGAAGAATTTACAGATTTTCAAACTTTGATTTTGGAAAAAAAAAATAAGTTTCGAAATCAAAGTTGTCAAGCAGGAATTGACCAATTAATTGTCGACGCATGGGGCCGTATAAAAAGAGGCCACTGTGGTCAAGGTGGCCTCATTGGAAAACTAGGAATAGAATTTACAGGAGTACAACTACCTGTAATTTGCAAAGCCGATGCTTGTCGCAACGGCTTTGACATAACAGCTACTAAACAGTAATTCCTGCTCGATCAATTGCTTCACGCAGTGCTCGTTCAACTAATTGATTAAAAGTGATATCTTGTTCGTGTGCCAGTTTCATATACTGCAACAACTCTTCATCTGAAAAGTCCATAGGAACACTAACTCGTGTGTCATAATCTTCGCCTGCCTTAATGGCCAGACACTTTTGAATAAAGTCATCGTCTACTTCTAAATCAACATAGTCAACATCGTCCCAGGCATTTTTTTTATCTATATCACGACGTTTGGCTTCCTTCTTGTTTTTCTTTTGGAAGTCTGGGTTAATCATACGATAGGCTCGATTGTGAACATAGTCGTGTGCCTGTACTTCATAAACAGTTTGATCTTTTGTATCAAAGATCACAGTAAAGCTATGACCATCTTGCTCCCCGTTCCACGAATCTAGTGCATAAGCATTAGACCCATAGCATTGCCACATATAGTCGCTACCTTCTGTAATTCGATAGCCTACCAATTCCATCCATTCTTTCATTGTAATCATTTCTTGTCCTTTAGGTAATTAAAAACACAGTTGCAAATAAAGAAATAACAAATACCACACTCATCATTGAAGTGAATATAGTAGTTGCCAATCCTCCCTCGGTCTTGTACATGGCCAGACCTGTTGTTATAGTAAAAAACATCAAGGATATAAACCATATGCTGATGTATATTTCTTTGTAAGTCATACAATTACTGCTTTCTCTGTGGCTCGTTCATCCCAGATCTTGTAGCTGTGATTCTTGCGCACCCAATTGGCAAAACTCTGCGCATCTGTAGTAAACCAATCCTGGATGTCTGTTTTTGTAATGTCATCATTGCTGGTGAACACGTAGATTTCATAGTGCCTATGCCCGTTAGCCTGAGCACGTAGCTTCAGGGCTTGAACACTGAAGCTCATGGGCTTCTCAACCCGTTTACTTTGTTTGATTGAATCAAACAAATGATTATGAGCCCAATTGTCCGGATGATGTTCTGTAATTTCTTCAAAGAATTCTACACCATTCATATCCCAACTGACGATGTAATAACGCATTTTTAATACCTTAAAATCAACGATATGTTACGTTGCCTACAACAGCACCGGGCTTCTGTAATGCTTCGGCTCGACGTTTTTTATATTCTTCGTTGTCTACTTCCATTAGTTTAAGCTCACTAATCGGAACAGGACGAGTTTCAACAACCGTTGCTGGTACAGGCTTTACTTCCGGCACAACCACTGAAACAACTTTGGATTGAGATTTACCAAGTTCTTTATCAATCATTGAGTCTTCGTCTTGTTTCTTAGAATCTCGTTGCTCTTGCTGACGTAACAATTTATTAGCATCGCCTACGGGATATCGAACTAACACAAATGTTCTGTATCCGCGATTCTCTGCTTGAATCTTGCTGTCTTCTAAATGGTGACCAGTGATAGCAGTTTCAATAATGTTCTTTCGAACAGTTACACTGGTATAATCACTGTTGACTGTGCCAGCTGTGTCTTTGCGTTGCTGCCTAGTTGAGGCATCGATCACACCGTTTAGCTTGGAAGCCAACTGATGTTGAGCATCCAACAAGGCTTTGGCTCGACTCATAGATAAGTCTGAACTGAGACCAGTGCCAGTTACAAACATATATTCGTCTGTACTAGCCGGTGCTTTGACATACCAAGGCGGAACATCAATAGTCAACGGAGCTTCAATCTTGCCAGGTGCTGCCAATGTTTGTACTTCTTTGACTGGCGGCGTCGGACTTGAGATCTGTGTCTCTGTGGGTTTAGTGGTACTGCATCCTGCAAGAATTGCAGTAGCGATTAGTGTTAATGCCAATGACTTTTTCATTTTGCCATCTCCTGACTGTGTGTTTTAACTGTGTCTACGCCCTTGTCCAACATACGAGCAATGCCGGAGAATCCAACAGTTGCTAGGATAAGTCCAAAGACTGTGCCTATAATAAAGTTTCTCATATGAGCCTTTCTGTGTGTGTGAAGTATATATTATAACGTGAAAATTACCACTTGTCAACCACTCGCCAAACCTTTTGATCGGGGCTTCGACATATGATTCCTTGATGCATATCAACTTTTCCAATACCGGGATTAGATTCAATAAACCATTTACAAAAACTACCTCGGTATCTGAATACATTTTTATAGGCAGGATGAACTTGAACTTCGCTTTCCCAAATCAAATCACCTACAGATACAGAGGCCTTTTGTTTGGGGTTGGGTTCGTCTGTACAAATCAATTCTTGACTGCCGGTAATTTTGGTACCACTTACGGATTCCAAAATACTTATACGTCCAGAATTTAATGCTTTGGCACAGATGTTATCCAAACTGTCATTGACACTGCCAATTTCCTCGCCTTGAGCAGTGTGCCATTTGTTGTTGATATAGGCTCGAAATGTGATGCGGCACAAGTTCTTGCCGTTGCCTTCGGGCAACACTTTTCGTTCTACATCTGCAATCTGTTCAATTGACGAAGTCAGTTTGCTCACGGTAGACGAGCGAGTATAACATTCCGCCTGCACAGTTGCGGCTGACAGCAATATCAAACTGGTTAGAATCCTTGACACTGTGTTCTTATTGTCCATAAGACTACCTTTGCTGACTGTGTTCGTTGTATAGCAGTTTGATTGCCGGATATTGTAGCAAACGTCCCCTGCCAAGTGGGATTTTCAATTTGCGGATTAGAAATTATTGCTTCTAGATCTGCTGACATCATGTTTCCATATCTACAATCAACCTGAAGCGGTTGTATTGCGTGATTGGGACTAGCACTGTTGTGCTGTGCAGTTGCACAGCCAGATAACAATAGAACAAGTAATAGTGGTTTCATTCTCTGCTCAATCTGCTCCAAACTAGAAACTCTTTAAAAGCATTATAAACTGTTTCTGCTTCTTTGTCATCTATTGGGACTTTTGTTCCGCGAACATAAAAACCATCGTCAGCTACCTTCAGCATCTCAGTACCTCCTGCAACGCAGGTGATAGTGTTAGGATTGAGTTCACCAACTGTTAATTCTTTGGATGATTCTTTGCCCCAATTATTCATTACATTCTGTAATGGTTGAAAGTTATAACTACTCATCGTGCTAATCCTGAAATAAGAACTTCTCGTTCGTGCATATGGGCTACAGGCTTGAGCCATCCTGCATTGATAGCTGTGATAAAGATACTTTTGTATTCAGCAGGACAATTATTGCTAATTTCAAATCCTGCTCGAGGACTGGTCATAACTCCGTCGATGATAGTAAATTCCGGATCACCGGGTCTAAAAGTTTTTATAAAACTTCTATTAGCAGTAATGTTCATTTGTGACTGTCCTTGATATTGGTAAAGAGTTCTAGTTTTTCTGTTTTGTACTTGTTCCAACTTTCCATAAGTTGCTCCCATACCCACCATTTACCAGTCCATATGAACAGCATGATCATAGGAATGGCAAACAGATACATGCCGTAGGGATCAGGTGCAGTAACACCTGCGCCCAAAAAGAAAGCACCAATAATGTAGCCTTTTTGCCACAGTTCCCATTTACGCCATTGCCAAGCGATAAAGTTTAGAATCTCTTTCATTAGATCTTCTCTCCAGCTTTAAATCCACGGAAGCGTAGGAAGCGAGGAAAGCGTAGACTGTAGGTACCGTCTTGATTCTGAGTGACAGCATCGGCACGTACTTCTACGACCTGCCCCACCACTGTATCACGTTCTTGCCAATAAGAATCACGATCCCCATCACTAAAACCACTGCCCACATTGACGCAAATTGTTTTATCATCGTCGACACCCTCGCAGACCAAAGCACCAAGACGGCCAACGTTTCTTCCGGTACCTTCTTCCACGGATGTGATCGAAAGGCTAACTTCGATAAAGGGTTTTTGTTTGAGCCACGAAACAGATCTTTTACATTCATATTTGGCATCCGGATCCTTAATCATAATACCTTCAAAACCTTCTGCAACCATTTTCTTGTTGTAGTCTTTGTATTCGATCTCTCCCAAGAACTCATCAAGGTTAACTTCGATTTGTGGAATGATTTCAATACAATTACTATCTGAAAAGATGTTGGACCAATTCTTCAGCAGATTAGAACGTCGACGTTGTCCCATCACACTCTTGCCAGCTTTGAACTCTACAAGTGGAACAGCGTCGAACAAACATAAGCGGGCATCCTGTGCCTGCACATTACTCTTACGATGGACCTGCTTCATAAGGTCCTGGAATGAATTGCTAACAACTTCGCCATCAAATACCATACTGCGACCAATCTCTTCGATATAGCCTTCTAGATAGCTAGTGATGTGTGCAAAGTTTTCAAGTACCTTACCATTGCGTGTGTACATGGTAACAGTTTTGGATTCGTAGTCTACCACAGTGATAGCACGAACACCGTCGAGCTTGGGCTCAAGCAGTTTCTTGCCTGTGATTTTCTTTTCGTAATTGGCTCCGTCGTGTGCTAGCATACATTCAAACACAGGTACTGATGCAATAGTCTTACCCTTGAGTACCTTGTTGACTGTTTTTTCGCTGACGCCACAACGTAGGTCTTTGATCAGTATGCGACGATACCAATCGTTCCATTGACCTTGTGTAGCCACATCCATGGCCAATTGAATAGCATCACGGGCATCGTGTCCTGTAAGTTTTCGACGATATAGACTGTCTGCAAGTTCGACAAAGTTAGTCCAGCTAAGTCCTTGTCCTTCAGCTTTGTCTTTTGTGGGAACCTGCTTGACACCAAAGGTGTACAAGTTATCCAAACACATTCTAAGCCCTTCAAAGAATTCGTCTAGACCTTCTTCAACGGCAGCTTCGAGTATCTGTTCTTTGTTAATACGGCTATTGTGGATTTCCAATTGCCGAATAATGTATTCTGGTTGTGTTCGCAAAATCAACTCCTAATCGTTTACTATTCTACTAGTATAACACATTAGGAGTTGTTTGTCAATCAGTTTCTACAAATAAAGTTGGATGTGCTTGGGCAGGATTGGATCGATCAACGAATCGTTCGCTCATTTTAGCAAACATCTTGGCATCACGCTCTATAAGGATGCAGTCTCGTCCTGTGTTCTTTGCCGCGATACCAGTACTGCCTGAACCTGCAAAGGTATCTAAGACAAGATCACCTGGATTGGTACACAATTCAATAAAGTATTCCAATATCTCTGTGGGCTTTTGAGTAGGATGTATTTTATCCTTGCCCAATCCACCACTGTAGGTAATGGTATTTGGAATGATAGCCTGCACCTTGCCGTTGTTCTGTTTACGGCTGAGAAGCATTGCTTCAGCTTCTTTTTTGGCATCTGCAAATATAGCATCCAAACTGCGATTACCCAATCCGTCTTTGACTTCTCTGTAGACAATGCTGGATATCTTGTCTGCTACAGCATATCGATCAACAATACTGTTTAGGTCTGTGTCACTGTTAAATGTTCGTTTGCCTCCGGGCTTGATGCCCCAAAGTATATATTCGCAACCACTAACGGGATTAACGTGTCGATTAAATGGAACCGCCGCGGGCTTCTTCCAAGTCCAAACACGTTTTGGTTCAAACCCGACGTCGGCCATAACTTTCCAAAGATAGCTGACGTATTGGTCACTGATAAACACAGCAAACGATCCACCTTTGCGTACTTTCTTATACCACATCTCACTCCATTGTGTAAGTTGGAACAAGAACTGTTCGTGTGTGACAGCATCCCAATCTTCGTCAAAGCTCTCACTGAACTTTTGACTGTGGATAGTGTTTTTGTTTTCACCGGTTTCTTTGTCAATCCAAACAGGCTTTGCGCCATCATTGGATATGTTGTAAGGAGGATCTGTTAAGAGAAAATCAACAGAATCGTCTTTGATTTGATCTGCAATTTCGGTACAGTCGCCGTGAATAAGAGTAGTCATACTATGATTATAGCACAATTAATCTAGAAGAGCAATAAATCCTGGAAGATTGTTGCCCGGAATGTGGCTAGGTGCGTGATATTGAAATTGGAATTGCAATGTGCTAAATGGTTTGGTAACTAAACTCATTGTGCCGTCTTTGCTAACAGTGATGTGTCCAATTACAGCATCTGCTTCCTTTACAATATTAGTCATCATTGTCTTATATTTCTCAGCGTTCTTGCCGCCTTTAATATAGTTAAGGAGACCAACACCTAATGAATAGGTAATGATGTCAGCGGCAGCTTTAAATGGATTAGCACGGAAACTGGCGTAACCAGCAGCTTTTTCTCTAGCAGATGGTTTCTTTGCACCATCCGAACCCAGATAAAATTTACCATCAGCAGGCATACCAACAAACTTTACACCTTTGTTATCGGATGCTGAAAACACATCTAATGATACATTTAGGAAATCTCGATAACTGGCTATGCTACCGTTCTTCCAAGGCCAAACACTTATACGACGATATAAGCCGGCAAAATCATCAAATGCTCCAAACTTTCTAACAGCCTCTTTATATTCTTTGATATTGGCTTTGGCTGCTGCCTTAATGATCTTGTCTACGTTCTTTCCTCCGGCATTAGGATGGAAGGACTTTAACACTTCAAAGTGCTTCTTAGATTCTTTATCATCGGTAATAGTAGCTTCATACTTGTCCATTAGGTTAGAAATGGATCTAAAACTAGTACCCGAACCGGTCAGTGCCTTAATGCTAAGGTTCATTCCCGGAATCTTAACATCAACTAAAGGCTCATTACCTTTTGGTAGTTCTGCTTTCTGCCCCGGCTCAAGAATCAAAATAGGAGCAAGGATTTCCCCAAAGTCTTGACTTACTGTTCCAAGATAAGGAGAAATATGTGCCATCAATTCTGGATCAATTGGGGTCTTCCCGCCAGCGGCGGCACTGTCTAATAATGCAATGAGTGCATCGGCTAGCACGTAATCTCTTTTTCTAATCTTAGATTCTACAGCTTTCTTGGTATCATTGATCAATTCTTCCTTGTCGAAGAATCCACCAGCAATGCCTAGACCTGTAGGAGTTAGTTCTTTCCTGGCAAGCCCAACAGATGATTCGTCATCACCTTTTACACCTTTCATACCGATAACAACGGTAAAAAATTCTCCATCCTTTTCAAAACTGTGTGCAGGAAAAGAGCTACTAGCAGTAGATTGTTTATTGTCTGTTGTTCCCTGAACGGCACCGTATGCAGTCATTGCTTGCTTTAATGCAGCCAACGAAATGCCTCTAGCTCTAATAGAACTAACTTGTTTAGTACCGCCTGCATTTTGCACAGAAAACTTACCATCTGGTAGTTGTTGTTGTAGAAATGCCGCAGCAGCTTTTAGATTCTTGTTGTCTGCATAATTTGGTGTTGTTTCGTCCGCAGGATGTGGTTGTTTAGTTTGATCCGCAGGTGCTTCTGGTGCAGGTTGCATAGACGGTTCAGCAGCTGGCTGTTCTATACCGGGTGCTATAGGTGATTTTGGTTTAGTTTCAGACAATTCAAAAAATCTCATAATAATACTTAGCCCAAATAGTTGGACCAGCTAGGATGTTGTAGATGGTAGCCTCGAGATTTACGTTTACTTACAAGATCCCAAAATGTAGGTTTGTAGGGCGTAGTCTTTGGTTTCATCTTGCCCACGTGAGCTGCTTTCTTGTAGTTGCAGCTTTTACAGGCAGTGGTGGAGTTTTCCCAAGTGGTCTTACCACCCTGGCTTACCGGATGTACGTGATCCAATGTAGCAGTAGCTTCTGTAACAGTTGTGTTACAGTATTGGCAGGTGAAAGCATCACGTAGAAATATGTTTCGTTTGCTTAATCTTACAGTGTGTTTGGGTTTTTGATATTGATTCAACATGATCACCGCAGGCACACAGGTCTGCCATCTAGCACTGTGTACCACCCAATCTTTGTGCCATTCTAATACCTCGACTTTATCTAACACCATGTATCGTATGGCTTCTTGCCAATCTACTACCGACAAGGGCAAAAGACTAACAGGGTTCATATCTGCATTTAATAAAAGTGTACTGCTCATTTTGATTTATTGAGTATTTATTGGTCGAGTATTTAATTTACATCATCATTATATACTCAGATTACTTGCATAGCAAGACAGATTAGTATAAAATATATGATACAGCAAATTTATAAAAGGATTAGTTAATGTTAGTACCAATGGTAATTGAATCAAGTTCCAAAGGCGAGCGGGCCTACGACATCTATAGTCGTCTGCTTAAAGAACGCATCATCATGCTGAATGGTCCTGTAGAGGATCAGATGGCCAATATTATTGTGGCACAACTTTTGTTTTTGGAGTCAGAGAACCCAGATAAAGATATCAGCCTGTTTATCAACAGTCCCGGTGGAGTAGTTACAGCAGGTATGAGCATCTATGACACCATGCAGTTTATCAAACCCGATGTATCAACCTATGTTATGGGACAGGCCTGTTCAATGGGATCATTGTTGGCTACTGCCGGAGCCAAAGGCAAACGTTTTATGTTGCCTAATGCTCGCCATATGATCCATCAACCCAGCGGTGGTGCTCGTGGACAGGCTACAGACATGCAGATTCAGGTTGAAGAGATCATTAAAATGAAAAAGAGTTTGACTGAAATCTATGTCAAGCACAACAGTCAAGGCAAAACTTTTGCGCAGATGACTGCCGATATGGAGCGTGACAAATTCATGAGTGCTGACGAAGCATTGGCCTACGGACTCATCGACAAAATCATCACGGAGAGATTATGAACTTACAGACATTAGGCAAAGTAGACAAAGGCTGGGGTTATGAAATAGTCTGGGCCAACAACGACAAATACTGCGGCAAGCTATTGGTATTTGAACGTGCAGGAGCTAAAACCAGTTTGGTATTTCACAAAGAAAAAGCCAAAAGTTGGTTTGTGAATGCAGGTAAGTTTAAAGTTAAATTTATTGATGTTGCCACAGGACAAGTAAAGGAAGCTGTTTTACAAGAAGGACAAACTGCTGACTTCGGCCAATTAGGACCACATCAGGTAGAATCTCTAGTGGACAACAGTGTGTTATTTGAAGTTGGTACCGGAGACTATGTAGAAGATCGTTTTAGACTTGCGCCGGGTGACACGCAAATGAAGCAGTCAGCGCAGTAATTAAATCTTCAATCATACCATCATCGTGAAACGGAGTGGGAGCAATACGCAACCGCTCCGTTCCTACGGCAACTGTGGGACTGTTGATTGGCTGTATGTAGATGTTATGCTCGTTGAGCAGTTCATCACTGATAGCCTTACAGCGTACAGCTTCTCCAACCAATATGGGCACAATGTGAGTTGTGGTACACTCCATTGCAGGCATACCCGCTACAGATAATCTATGCTTTAATTTTCTAGCTCTTTCTTGATGCTTGTCTCTGAGCTCTTGATGATCCTTTAGGTACTTGACCGCAGCCAGGGCGCCAGCACAACTCACAGGGCTCATTGATGTGGTAAAAATAAAACCCGCAGCTACTGAACGGACGGCGTCAATGACTTCCGCATCGGCAGCAATATAGCCACCTTGGACTCCATAGGCTTTCCCTAATGTACCATTGACTATGTCAATACGGGATTGTAGCCCAAGCTCTTCAACTTTCCCACCACCGTGGGGACCATAGAGTCCTACCGCATGAACTTCATCGATATATGTTATAGCACCATAACGATCTGCTAGGTCGCAGATCTCTTTGATGTGTCCAACATCGCCATCCATTGAGTAAACACTTTCAAACACAATACAGGGAACATTGCCAGTTAACTGTATTGAAGTTAAAATATCTTCTAAGTGATTTAGATCGTTATGACGGAACACAGTCTTTGGAGCACGACTGTGTACCATACCAACTACTAGACTGTTATGATTTTCACTGTCTGACACAAAATGTATGTTGGGTATAATCTTACTTAGAGCAATCAAGGTCCACTCGTTGGCCACATAGGCCGAACTGAATAGCAAGGCTTTAGCCTTGTTGTGCAAGGTAGCTAGCTCGTGTTCTAGTGCCACATGATAGTGACTGGTGCCTGCTATGTTGCGAGTGCCTCCGCTGCCGGCTCCTGTGTGATCTAGAGCAGTATGCATGGCATCTAGTACCACTTTGTGCTGACCCATACCTAGATAATCATTAGAACACCAGTTAGTGATGCTTTTGATATTGTAGGGTCCGTACCACATGGCTGAAGGGAACTTGCCCTTTTCGCGTATGATGTCGTTGAACACACGGTATTTTCCGTTGTCTTTAAGGGTTTT
>Ga0164295_10000449_pt1 | contig 35323 bp, 34 predicted proteins | sample GEODES006metaG_FD_111798 | JGI IMG/M metagenome (GOLD analysis project Ga0164295, IMG submission 111798) | Oligotrophic lake water microbial communities from Sparkling Lake, Wisconsin, USA - GEODES006 metaG | ecosystem: Environmental > Aquatic > Freshwater > Lake | place: USA: Sparkling Lake... | reverse complement strand
CAGTTAGAAGATGTAAAAAATAAAGAAATGGAAGAAAAACTTATAAAACAAAGAGAAAAAATATTATTAAGTGAATATGCTCAAGCAGGTTCATTAGTTTATATTATCAAAGTTAAAACATTTCCTAACGGAGAATATATTGTCAAAATTGGTCATAGCACAAAAGGAATACATAATAGATATATTGAACACAAAGGAAATTATGATGAATGTTTACTATTAAATTGTTTTATTGTAGATAAAAGTTATGACTTTGAACAATTTTTAATTCATCATGATAACATTAGATTAAACAAAGTAACTGATTTAATTGGTCATGAAAAGGGAAATGAATTATTTTTGATAGGTAAAAATTTAACATATCAAATACTCGTTCATATAATTCAAAGTAATATTAAAAATTATAACTTTAGTATTAGTGAATTATTGAAAGAAAATGAATTATTAAAAAAATTGCAAATACAATCAACGAACATTCAAAATAATAATTGTAATACAAATGATAATGTAGAAATTCATGAATTGTTATTAGAGCTAACCAAAACAGTCAAACAATTGTCCAGTAAGATTGATAATCTAGAAAAAATTAACAAAGACTTATTAGAAAAAATAAATTCAACACAAACAAAAGTATCCACAGGGTTCAATGAACCATTAGTTACACTCGGACCAAGACTACAAAAAATTAATCCCGAAACATTGGATATTGTCAAGGTATATGAAAGTGTTAGTGAAGCAATGAAAGAAAATGCTCAAATCAAACGACCTAGTATTAATAAAGCAATTTCTGAAAATACTATTTATTGCGGATTTAGATGGCTTTTTGTAGAGAGAAATCTAGATCCCAATATCATAACACATATTGAACCTACAAAACAAACAAAAATACAAAATTTAGGATATATTGCCAAATTGAATGCAGAAAAAAATGAAATTTTAAACGTTTATTTAGATAGAAAAACTGCCGCGAACTTAAATGGATATTCAGCTTCATCCGCTTTAGATGTCCCAGTCAAGAAATACATAATAACAAATGGACACTATTATAAATTATATGAATATTGTAATGAAGAATTAATAAACAATTATGAGACTAAATATGGTAGTCCTATTTTATACAAAAATGGCATTGGACAATATGATTTACAAGGTAATCTTGTAAAGGAATTCGCGTGCAAATATGATTGTATTAAAATTCTATCTATAAGTGATAAAACATTAACAAAAGCATTAGAAAAAAATATTCCTTATAATGGTTATTTTTTCAAAGAACTTGGAAGCAAATTAGCTAGCATAAATTAACATTTTTATAACTTTCATCCCCTCAACTCAAACTTATCATTCATATTATCCCTATAAAATGATTCTATATGATAAACTGTTACCCTGGCAAACTGTAAATTTTCAAATGTGGCAATAGATAATTGTTTTTTTATAAGACGATTTGTTTCTTGTATATCTTCATTTTTTATTTCTATTTTAGAAGCTTCAATAGAATTGATCAATTTCTGCTTCAACTTTGACATTTTTTATTAAAAAAGTTTTGAAAATATAAAATACTTTCAATTTTTTTATTTTTTTAACATTTTTGTTTTATTTTTTATTAAAAATATATATTAGCGTTATAAATAATTAAATATTATAATTTATTTAATTATTATTATGAAATTGTTAGTAACTGGTTGTTGTGGATTCATTGGATCCAATTTTGTAAATTATTATTTCCATTCAAATCCTGATGTTGAAATTATAAATTTAGATGCTTTGTATTATTGCGCTTCAGAAAATAATATTCAAGAAGAAATAAGAAAATCTGGACGATATCACTTAATAAAAGGTAATTTATGTTCATTTGATTTAATTTCAAATATATTAGACATTTATCAAATTGATACTGTAATCCATTTTGCAGCTCAATCTCATGTTCAGAATTCATTTGATAATGCTTTACAATATACACATGATAATGTAGTAGGAACACATACATTATTAGAGGCATGTAGGAAATATGGAAAAATAAATAAATTTATTCATATTTCTACAGATGAAGTTTATGGAGAATCTATGTTAACAGAAAATGAAGAAAAGAAACATGAAGGGTCAGTATTATGCCCAACTAATCCTTATGCAGCTACAAAAGCTGCTGCAGAATTAATAGCAAAATCATATTATCATTCATTTAAAATGCCAATTATTATTACACGCGGTAACAATGTTTATGGAGTAAATCAGTATCCTGAAAAATTAATCCCTAGATTTATTGAGCAATTATTTTCAAAAAACCCTGTTACAATTCAAGGCGATGGATCCAATGTTAGGGCTTTTTTACATGTAAATGACGTTTGTAGTGCTTTAAAATTAATTCTTGAAAAGGGTCAAATCGGTGAAGTATATAATATTGGAAGCGACGATCATCAGGAATATACAGTATTAGAAATTGCAAATATACTTATTGATAAAATTATTAACTTAAATAAAGATTCATCATTTTTATACAAAGATTGGATTAAATATATTGAAGATCGTCCTTTTAATGATAAACGTTATTATATTAGTAATAAAAAAGTAAAAGATTTGGGTTGGAATATAGAAATTGATTTTGATAAAGGCATTGACGAAGTAATTGAAAAAATGAAAAATAAATAATTATTTATAGATTTTTTGTTTTCGTTTTCGTTTTCGTTTTCGTTTTTTTGTATTTAAAATTATTTTTTTTCGTTTTTTTACGTTTAAAATTCTTTTTCTTAGTTTTTCCGCCTAAAATACCAGCTAAATATAATGCTCCAACAGATATTAATCCAGTTGATGCGACACCAGCAGCTATTGTGCCTTTGTTATTACTAACAAATTTAGATGCATCTTTTTTAAATTTAGATGCATCTTTTTTAAATTTACTTAATCTAGATTCTTCAGAATTGATTATATTATTTTGATAATAGGGTGGAATACAATTATCTACATTATAATTTAAATTAAAATTTTCTAGTGAATAAGTGTCATTTTTTAAATCAATTTTTAAACTTAAATTACAATTACCACAATCATATTCTGGATTCAGTTCATTATCATATGTAATAATAATTTTGCATCTATAATTGATTAAAATATATTGTTCTTTATCAGTTAAAAATAGTGAAATATCTTTATTTACACTAGTTTGATTAGAAAACTCTGGATTAACTTTATTATTTACAAATATAATTAGTGCATTGCTGAAAAAATTTATTATATTTTGACACATCAATAGGTCAATCTTTAAAACTGTATTCATTTTTATTAAAGTTTTATTGTTTTCCATTGTTTTCATAATAAATAAATTAAAATTATTAACAGTTTTATTATAATCATCTTCTACAATTATTTGGTCTTTTGGTAATAAATTATTATTTAAATAAATTACTGTTCGTAATATATCCATATATATTTGCCTTTTGAACTGAGTATCAAAATAAGAATAACCTTTATTTTGTTTAAATATAGAACTATTTGTTATATATAAACTATAAGCCAATAATTTATCCAAACTCATTTCTGATTTTTTCTGAAAATTAGAACTTATATTAAATACTTTCTCAGGTAAAAATAAATCCGATGGCATTGCAAAAATATCATTTAATTCATATTCTTTAATAAGATCTTCCTGATAATTTTTAATTATATATTCTATAATTTCAGTTTTGGGAAAATAAGAAGAATCTTTTTTTATTTGAAGCATATAATTACTTATAATTGCTTTATTTCTAACAGTAATATCTTTCTCTTTATTATTTTTTATTTTATCATTTCTTTTACTCATATATTCATACAATAAAAAATAAAAAACAATAATTATTTACATTTTACATTCTTAAAAAGTTACTATTATTCTAATATTTCATATTCCTTACCATTCCATTTTACATTTTTACAATTAAATAACTGATTCATGTTTATAACCTCTGGCTTATCCTCAAATGCTATTTTTCTAAATAAAGTATTAATTTGTGAATCATCTCTAAATCTAGCACTATAATCTTGCTGTATATTATTTCTCCCAATACGCCCTAAAGCCTGAATAATTTTTTCTTGTGTTAAATTTAAATCTTTACTCAAATAACCGTGACAAAACTGATAATTAGTTCCATAAATATAATCACTATCCGCAATAATTAAATATAATTTTTGTTGATCTGCCAATTTTTTCATAATTTCAGTATAGGCACTACTTTTATGCTCGGTAAATACTCCGATTCCTAGTAATAATAATATTTTCCAACTATCATCTACATCTTTAAGAGACATAATAGCAATTATAAATTCTTCCTCAATATTACTAGTAAAAGCATTAGATGTATTTAAATCTTTTGTCCATTTTTCTAAATGAGCTAATCTATTAGGAATAAATATATCATTAAGGGATGCATTTTTTATCATACTTCTAAGAGATATAATATCATCTTTCATTTTAACTATTTTTTTATCCTCGGATTTACCAATTAAATTATTTGCTATTTTTGTTTTTTCCTTTTTGTCTTTTTTATTTTGAAGATTTTTAGCCTCTTTTGAATTATCCTGTGTTCCACTACTAAATTTTGAAATTAATTTTTCTTCTTCAAATTCTAACTCTTTTTCAATTTGATCAATTCTTTCATTAATTTTATTATTATAATCAATCTTTTCCATAATTTCTTTCATAACTAAAGAAGGAATATTTGCTTGCTGAATACAAAATTTTGCAATTTTTTGAAGTTCATTTGCAATAAATATTGTTGGACCATCTGTTAACGTATATGCATCTTTTGTAGTAATATAAATTCCATTTGTTCCTGGCATTTCATTATTTTCTGAAATTATAGATTCACTATTTGTTCTTTGAATTGATGAATCTTTTTTATAGTTAATCATTGAATTACTATTATCTTTTATTATAAGAGAATTATTTGATTTAATTCTTTTTATTCTTGATATTTTAAAATGATTATAAATTTTAATCCACAATGCTGGTGAAATATTTTTTAATACTTTTAGATAATGTAATTTTATAGTTTTCATATTAATATCATTTACAGAAGCAAAATTTCTATAAAATTGTGATGAGCTGCGAATCATATTATTTATTTCACTATAATAGATAAAATCGGATGCTTCCTTAAGATCAAAATATCTTAATAATGTCAAATTTTCTTCACAATGTTGAACAATTTCTAAAATTTGATTATAATCCTCATTTAGATAATGAGGCATAACAATAAACCCATTATTATCAATTAAAGGAATTGTTTTACGACAATCATGACTTACAATATTATTTATTAAAGCACCGGGGAATTTTTCTTGAAAATCTGATATTGTTTGTGTTAATTCATGCATTTTCGGTAATGTAGCTGAAGATAAGACTACGTTTGGAATGATATTTTCTTTCCAATTTTTTTTAATTATTTCATGTAATTCATGTTCTTCATAATCCATTGTGATTGTTGGTTCATCCCAATATGTAATTATATTATTTGCATCATTAAATGCTAACATATAATACATTGAAGCTATATATGATCTTATATCACAAATTATGATTTCAACTTTATCTCCAACACTATTATCAACCTTTTTAATTTGCCCACTACGAATATCTTTAGTATATTCTTTAGCGGCAAAATAATGCAAACGCACGTCTTCTGCTGAGGAACATCCAAATGCAAAAGCTATTTTTTTATTGATTGAAATAGCTGATCTTGCTAAGGCTAAACCAACATGTCGTGCAGCGCAAACAAATATTACTTTATATTTTTCAGATAGACCAAGTGGAGTTAAAGTCTTACCTGTTCCAGTGGGAGCAATATATAATATTAATTTTGGTTTTAAAGATCTAACTGCATTATATATCTCTTTTTGATGTTCATAAAGATATAAATCATTATATTTTAAGATATTTGTATTTTTTTCAATAAATTCAACAGAGTTATTTAAAATATACAATAGTTCAACATCTTTTTCAAAATTTTCAATAAAAGTAGCAATAATATCTTTAATAAAATGATTCACTTTTTCTACATTATTTTTTATTAATTGATTAAGAGTATAATAATAATACATCCATATATTTTTGTTATTTGTTTTATTTATTAGCATTTGTTCCAAATTATTATATAGAATAAATTCATATATATTTGTTTTTTTAAAATCAATATATTCAGAATCTAGTCTTGCTAAACGGATTTGGTCACCACTTTTTAAACGAACAATACTTGAAGCATTTATATAATATATTTTATTGGTATTTTGTTCTAAAGATTTAGAACGTTTTGATAGATTTTCAGATGAAAATTTGATGAAGTCAATATTATTATTTTTAACAAGATCTTTTATTTTATCTGAAAAATATTTTACATATAAAAACTCTTCAATATTAGTATTGTATTCAATTTTTAGATATGAAAATAGAGAATCTGTTTTATTAACTTTTAAATGAACATTTGAAAATCCGTTAGTAATTAATTGCAAAATTTCATTTTCATCCTTAGAAACTGGTATTTCTATAGAATCCCATTCTGATTTTGATAGTTTTCTTTGTTTAAGATCCATGATTAATAATATTATAAATTGATAAACTGTGTAATTTATAAAATCAATTTTATTTTTATTTTAAAATTGAAATATTTATTTTTACATTAGTTAAATGTAAAGATAATAAATAAAATAATATTTTAGATGATGCCCAAAAATTATAAAATTGTTTCAGTTGAAGGAAATATTGGTTCGGGTAAATCAACTCTTTTAGAAAATCTACGAATTTATTATCAAAATAATAAAAATATAATATTTTTAAAAGAACCGGTTGATGATTGGGAAAAAATTAAAGACCAACAAGGAAATACAATGTTAAAAAAATTTTATGATAATCAAGAAAAATATTCATTTGCTTTTCAAATGATGGCTTATATTTCAAGATTAAAGATTTTAAGAGACACAATTAAAGAAATTAATTTACCACAAAATATAGATGAAAAATATATAATTATTACTGAACGTAGTTTATATACGGACAAAAATGTTTTTGCAAAAATGTTATATGATCAAGGAAAAATTGAGGATGTTTGTTACCAGATTTATTTAAATTGGTTTAACGAATTTATTGGTGATTTTAAAATAGATTATATTATCTATGTAAAAACTGAACCAAAAAAATGTTATCAGCGAATTCATAAAAGATCACGCGATGGAGAAGAAATTATTCCAATTGATTATTTGATTCAATGTGATAATTATCATAATGATTTTATTAATATAAATGATAATTTTGAAATAAAAATAGAAAAATTAGTATTGAATGGAAATATAGATATTTTTGAAAATAAAAATATTATTGAGTCATGGTTATCCCAAATTAATAACATTGTTGAATTATTTATTTGAATTCTTCAACAGTATGATCAATATGCTCAAGTTGTATATAACTTGGCGATGTTTGATAAGTATTTTTAATAAATTCTTTAAATATTTCATAAGTTAATCTATCATTTTTGCAAAAATTAATTATTTTTTCAATAATTTCATTTGATTCTCTGTATCGTATGCCGTTTTTACCATATGCATAAAAGGGATAATATGACAACAATTTAGGATAATAATTATTCATAAATGTTGCAATACTTTTATATTCACTAAATCTATAATAACTATTAGATAGAAACATGATAGCTTTTATCCAATTAAAATTTTGTTTGCTCCTATTTTCAATGTGAGTTATCAAATGGTCTAATATTTTATGATGCATTATAAAATGATGAGGAACAAATGTTCCTTCAATTGATGGTTCTATAGCATCTAACCCGGTTAATTCATAAATTGACCTTGAATATTCATTTTTATTAAATTCATTTTTTGCACATTCCTGTAAAATAGCAAATTTATAAATATTAGTAGATTTATCATATAAATCCCATTTCTGTAATATGATTAAATCTGAATCCCATACTACATAAGGATCTGATAAATTTTTTATCTGTTTATAAGCACCAATCTTTATTAATTGCTGATACCACCATCCATATTCTCTAGATTGTTCATCTTTCCATGTGTACCATTTAAAAATATCGGTTTTTGTTAAACCATAATTAATAGTAAAATACTCTTCTTCATCTATAAAAATGATTGTTGTATTATTAATATTCCAATGTAAACATTCTTTTTCTAAAATTTCAGAATCTGTATTATTAGTTATTATATAAATATTTTTTGGGTAATAATTAACTATTATAGATTCAATTGTTACCCTAATTATTATATTATTTTTACATACAGGAATAACAAAATCTAACGCACTCTCTTGATCAATCATTTATATAAGTTATATTGAAAATAAAATATTATATATCCATAATTAAAATAATATTTTACCGCAGAAATTTTATAATCTTCTGTCTTATATTTAGTGATCTACATTATTTTTAGAAAAATATAAAAAATAATGATATTGCAAATATAAAAAGAATTATTCATTATATAATATATAATATATGTGCACAGGTATATTTATAAAAACAGATAATGATGAATATATTCAAGCAAGAACTATGGAATTCGCATATAAATTAAGAATAACTCCATATGTAACTCCAAATATTATTGGATGCGCAGTAGATAATACAGATTTTTTAGATGGAATTAATATACACGGATTATGCGTAATGTCATTTTATTTCAAATGTTCTGTAAGTTATAATAAAGACGATTTAAAAAATAAAATTAATTTAGCTAGTTATAAATTAACTGGATATTTTTTAAACAATGCTAAATCTGTAAATGATGTTAAAAGGATGTCTAAAAATATAAATATAAATAGTGAAAAATATGGAGATCCGTTTTATAGTATAATTCCTTTACATTGGTTCATTAGTGATAAAAGTGGCAAAACTATAATTATAGAAGCGAAAAAAGGCTCATTGTATTGTTACGACAATTCAAAATATAAAGTTTGTTCAAATAATCCTACATTTGAAGAGCAGACAAAATCTTTAAAAACATTAATTAGTAAAAATAATTTTTTCAAAGATTTTGCCTGTAATCCGAATAAAGATGATGATTGTGGTTTAGGAAAAGGTTTAATAGGGATGCCTGGTGATTATAGTAGTATTAGTCGTTTTGCTAGGGCATATTTATTAAGTAAAACTCTAATTTTATCACCAAAAATTACTAAAATATCAAATATTGATAATATATTTCATTTTATGAATAATTTTGATATAGTTTATGGAGCAGTTAAAGATTGTAAAAAAGAAGAAAAACATGTAGATTTTACACAATATACCGTTGTTTATGATTTAACAAATTTAAAAGCACATTATAGAACATTTGCTAATCCTGAAATAAGAATGTTAAGTTTTAAAGCAACACCTAATCAAAAAAATAAGATGTCTTCAAGTAAAATGTCTAAAAAACGTATTTATAATAAAATAAAAAAAACGAGAAGACGAATATAACTATTATTTTTGTTTTTCTAAATCCATATTTATATTCTTCTTTTTATTTGTATTTGTATTATTTGTAATTTCTAGAGCATATTGTCCACAAGGACCACAATGGTCTTCATTTGATAAATCTATTTTTTTGTTCATTTGCATATTACAATTTTCAATTCTCCATCTACCAACAGGTTTTGGTAGATTTTTAATTGAAAATTGTTTTATAATAGAATTAATGAAATTCATTAATATATTAATAACAATTTTATATTTAAGTATTTTTTGTATACTTAATTAGATTTATAAAATATAAAATATAAAATAATAAAATTGAAATTAATTAAATTATAATTTTTATAAAAAAAATAATGTTATTGAAAAAGAATCAACAAAAAATATATCCAATATGCGAATATGTTTTAAATTTTAATGGATATATTAATAGTTCAAAATTAAATTCTATTGGTTTAGTTTTGTATAAAAACAATGAAGAAGTATGGGGACAATCAAGATATATTGGAAGCAACTTATTATTTGAGGAAATATATTATCATGCCTTAATTATTGGTCTTGAACATGCAATTGATGATAATATAAAAATATTATCTGTTTGTTGTGATAATATTATAATAATAAAGCAAATTAATAATTTGTTAAAAGTTGACTCAAAATTATTATTATTATTATTAGAAAAAATCAACGATCTTAAAAAATCATTTAAATATATAGATTTTAATTACATAAATGATACTAAAAGAGCTAATGAATTATCAAAAATTGCATTAGAAAAATAGTAAATAAGTTTTGTAAAATTTTTATATATTTATATATTTATATATTTATATATTTATATATTTATATAAATATGTCTATGAATAATGTAGATTCTTCAAATATATCATCATTAAAAGTTGCTATAGAAAGAAAACAATTAGTTACTTATACATTAAAAGGATCTTTTATGTTAACTTATATATTATTACTTACTACTGGAACAATTACATTAATTGAAGCTCTAAGAACTTCTATTCCAAATGTGCGTCATATTATGAATTTAGAAACTGTAATTTCAATAGTTGCTGGATATTTTTATTCTACTTTTATATCAAAACTAGATACATATGAAAAAGAAGGAAAATCTATTGATTGGGAAGATATAACAAAAACTAGATATTTGGATTGGTCTATTACAACTCCTATTATGTTATTAGGTCTTTGTATAGTGTTAACCCATAATGTAAATAAAAAAGTTAGATTTTCATCTATGATGCTTATTATTGCATTAAATTATACTATGTTATTATTGGGTTATTTAGGTGAAATACAAGTAATAAATCGTATTGTAGCATTAATAGGTGGATTTATTCCATTTTTTGCAATGTTCTATATAATTTATATTAGATATGTAAAACCATATAATAACTCAGTAAATAAATTTTTATTAGGATTTTATGTTTTTTTCTGGTCATTTTATGGTATAGTTTATGAATTCCCAATAGAATATAAAAATATTATATTGAATATTTTAGATCTAATAGCAAAATGTTTAATAGGCATAGGATTTTGGATTTATTATACTAATTTGTTAGTTTGGAAATAAATAGAATAAGTAGCACAATACAAATTTTTTAATTCTCCAATAAAGCAATACTAAGAATTGAATTAGGTTTATATCTTAAAAAATCTAATTCTTCTTTTGTTGTTGGAAATAATTCTTTACCATATATATCTTGTAACATTAACCATTCAAACATACCTCCAATAAAAATAAAAATATTGTAGAAACCAAGAGATAATAATTGTTTGTATTTTTTGTAAATGGATTCGTCATTACAATTTTTCCCATAAATAATAATTCTTATATTTTTATTTTTTTTTAAGTATTTATTAATTACTATTTCTTCTTCTTCTGCCAAAGTTGTATTGATAATTAAACATTTTTGATCAGAAATAGATAATGTATTAATTATTAAATACAATTCTGGATTTTTAATTATAGTTTGCATATCTTCAAAATTAATTTTTTTCATTGATTGAGTATTACCCATATTTATATTTATATTAATAATTTTTAAATAATATATTTTTTTATATAATATTTTATAAAATATTTTATATAATATTCTAAAAAGTTAATTAAACTGAACTACAATTTCAACCTTTTCTTTTTTAATACTTTTAGTTGCCGAAATTGATAGTTCCTCTCTTTTCTTCCTAGTTTTGGTATTATCCAAAGTTAATTCCTTACGTTTAGAAGTGCTATTACGATTATTCATATCTTTTTCAATTGTTTCATAATTAGATTCAATATATTCAATAACTCTATTTTCTAATGCCCATTTGAAGAAATTCAATTGACCAATTGTAGTTTCAATATATTTACCATTTGTATAAGGTATACTAATACGTTCCCATCTACAAAATGGATCAAAACGTTTCTTACTATATGCTTTTAATTTTAATTTATAATCATCATATACTTTAAATCGTCTTGCTATATTATCATGAGTTTGATCAATTATATATAAAGTATAATATTTTTTAGCATAATTAGTAGCAAACCAATCAACAATTCTTAATGAAATTTTTGAATCTCCAGTAATTATTCTTAACATTTTATCCAAATTATTATTTGGATTAAATTCCCCATCTAAATTAGTATTATAAAAATTTAGCAGATTCTTTAATAGTAAATCATTCTGCGTTGTATAAGTTGAGTTATTCATTATTTAAACTAACATGAAATTTTTTAAGTAGTTTTTAAACTAAATTGTATATTTTTTTTGAAAAAATTTTAATCAATGTATTTATTATGAAAGGACATCCGGAAGAAGAAAGAAAGCCAGGTGAAGAAGAAGAAGAAGATTTTTTTAAAGATTATTTAGGATGTTTAAAACAAAAAACAAAAGATTGTATTATAAAAAAAATAGATGAAATTATAACAAATTCAAAATTAAAATTTGTAAATGATATTGCGATTCTAGGTGTAAAAATTGAGGAACAGGAATTAAAATTTGACGATCAACAAGTAGAAATAGACGATCTACAAGTAAAAATTGATAATCAACAAGTAAAAATTGATGCACAAGTTGTAAAAATTGAGGAACAGATGGTAAATATTGCAGAACAGATGGTAAATATTAAAGAACAGGGTTTAAAAATTGACGCACAGGGATTAAAAATTGAGGAACAAATGGTAAATATTGCAGCACAGATGGGAAATATTGAGGAACAGAGATTAAAAATTGATACACAGGGATTAAAAATTGACGCACAGGGATTAAAAATTGAGGAACATGGAGTAAAAATTGAGGAACAAGGAGTAAAAATTGCCGATTTAGATAATACTTATATAAAAGAATATTTTAGAGCCACTGATCCAGGCAAAATAAAAAAAACAATTGATGTAAATGATTCTTCTATAAGAGTTGGTTTATCAACAATTGCAGATTATGATGGTAACCCATCTAGTTTTACAAATAAAAATTTACTAGGAAATATTAGTTTAGGAAATAGTTGTTTGGGAAATTTAGTTGCTCAAGATAAAATTCAATTAATAAAAGGTAAAAGAAATGTTTCTATAGGAAATGGTGTTTTAGGATTTAATGAATCTGGGGATTTTAATACTGGTATTGGTCATAATGGAATGATTAATAATATCTCTGGAAGCGCAAATTCGGCATACGGATATGCTGCCTTAAGTGATAATCTTGTAGGTATTAATAATACAGCTATAGGATCATCTGCTTTAACTTATAATTTTGGATCTAATAATTCAGCGTTAGGAAGATGGGCTGGTAAACCTTTAGATGGTAAAACTAACCTTTATTGGGATTGGACTACTTGTCTTGGTAGTCAAACACAAGCAACAAATAGTTATCAAGTTGTTTTGGGAACAGATCTTCAAACTGTGCATCAATTTTTTCCATCACAAATTAAATCCTCTGATCCACGTTTTCAGAAAAATTCTGAACCTTGCTCTTTAAGCCTAAATTTTATAAATAAATTAAAACCAATTCAATTTCAAACTTTAAATTCTAATCCTATTGATAAAACCTCAAGAACATATTTAGGTTTAAATGCTAAAGATGTAAAAGCTGCTCTAAATTCTGATAAAGATTCTGATAAAGCTACTGATAAAGATTATGCATTATATACAAATGAAGCTCTTAGAGGAGGGTTTGTCGGGGAAACAGTATCTTATGAACAGTTGATTCCGGCTATGATAAATGCAATTCAGGATTTAAGTAAACAAGTAGAAGAAATGAAAGAAGTGATAGAGAAATTTAAGGGCAGAAAGAGATTTGGGTTTGCTTGATAATAATTTAGAAGGATAAATTAAAAATCTATGCGTATTTTTTTGTATTATTATTAATTTTACACCTTTGCACTTTCAAATCGCCGATTATATAACCCTGAGATCGCCTTTGACGATTTATCGGGTAAAAAAGGCAAATTATCAGTAGCAAAGTAACAGTTACCAAAGCACGTTCAAAGAACGCCTACTTAAAGTGGGCGTTTTAAATGTGCAATGGTGTAATAAAACGGTTTAAAATTAAAATTAATAAATTTGATTTTTTACAAATGAATAGAATAATAATTATTAATGAAAATTATGTAAATTGGAAAAATATAGTTAATTAGTTCATAATTAAATAATTAATTATTTATATCTAGAATAAATATTTCTATAAAATAATTTGTGTAAAAAATATAATATTATGATAATTTATAAAATGACACATCTAGTTGTTGAAATTCTTGCTGATATTAAAGAAGCTGTAAAAGCCGTAGAGAATATTAAGAGTTTAGTTACTAGTGCTGAGACTAAAGTTGAATCTGCTAGAAAGTCTCTTGATATAAGAAGAAATGATCTTGATCTAGGTAATAAAAATCTAGCTGTTTCTTCTAATGCACTTACAAATGCAATTAATACAGTTAAAGTGGCAAAAGAAGAAGAGGGAAGAAGAAAATTTTTAATTACAAATTTTAGACCAGAAGTAGTAAAAAAAACTAAAGACGTTGAAATGGCTCAAGCTTCAGTTAGAGATTTAGAAACTGCATTGCAGGAAGCTGTATCATTTTTAGAATTTGTTAATCCTGCTGATAATATTGAATATCAAGAAGCTTTAGGAAAGGTTAAAGAAGCTGAAATCGCGCTTGGACTTGCAGATGTTGCGTTAATAACAGTTCTTAAAAATCAATCTGAATTTCAAAATTTACTTGATAGCTATGAACAAAATCTAGTTAATATTCAAACTCAACTTGAAACAAATGAAGCAAATCAACTTGAAGCACAAAAAGATTTTGATAGGGCTCAACAATTACAAATTGAAGCTCAAGCAAAATATGAAATAGCTCTCAAAACATTTAATGAATTATCAGGCGATTTATCAACTTTAGAAGCTAATGGTGCAGCAGAGAATGATAAAGTTCTACAAGCTATTAATGACCTTTCAGTTAAAACTATTTTGGCTAAAAAAATTAAAGATTTAGAGCAAACTGTTAAAGGTTTAGAACTAACTGTTGGTGGTTTAACAGCCGGTTCTTCGGAGATAGTTAAAAGAGTTACACATTTAGAAGTCGGAGCTGATGATTTAGATGATAGAGCTTATGTTTTAGAAAAGAAAGTTGATTTTGTCGGAAGATCAAAAAGACTTGTTATTCCAAACATATTTAGTTCTAATAAATGGGATTCCCCTAAACTCTAAAGTAGGTTTTAATAGTTCAGTAGCAAAAAAGTAATAATTTAGAATCTCAGATTAATAAAGAATTGGAGCTGTCTTAAAAAAATAAAATATAATGTAAAAAATAATTTTATATTATATTCTTAAGTATTATTATATGGGAAGTTCTCCTACAGAGATTGAGTGTGGGACCATGACTATTTCTTGCTCAAGCATTAATTTTTCAATTTCTGGAGTTTTATATTATACCGCATCTTCACAGGGTAGTGACGCTTGGCTATCATCAAATGGTCAAATTAGTGGTAATAATAATTTTACTGGATATAATTCAGTAATTTTTTTTAACGAGAATAATACACCTAATTCATACGGAATAGCTCTTTTTAGTAATACATCAATTAATAACAATCTTTACTTTACACTTACTGCAGAAATTAATGATTCATCTGGAATTCTGCTTTCTGGAAGTTTTACATCTCCTGTTTATTTTTACAGTCAATCAGGTGCAGTCAATAACTATGTAACGGATTATCTGTCTCAGGAAACAAATTCTAATTCCTCTAATAATCCTGTAACTACTAGTGTAAATTCTATTTCAGAATATGCTGCTAAAAAATCAATTTCCGATTCTGCAACAGCAGATTTAAAAAATGCTTCTGCAGTTGCCTCAGCTAGTGCTGCTGCAAGGTTACAAGCTTTTTTTAAGGGCGATGATTTAGCTAAACAAGCTGCTTTAGATCCAACTAAAAAGCCAGCGGCAGATGCTGCGGCAGCCGCTGCAACCGCAGCTGAAAAAAAAGCTAAAGCAGATGCTGATGCAGTAAAAAAGCTAGAGAAAGAGCTCAAGTTGCAGTTAAAGCTGCAGATGATGCTCTTCCTACAATTGGAGATTTAGTTAATGAGATTTTAGACCAACAAAGTAAAATTAAAACTTTACAAGCACAAGTTGAAGTAGCTTCAGTTTTAAAACGATTTAGATCATATAAAAATTTTACTAAGTAATTTTTTGAAAAATAATTTTTTGAAAAATATAATGTAAAAAAATAATTTTATATTATATTATAATAAAATGAATTCATTTATGAATAGTTACTTTGGACCATTACCAAGAGAATATTGCGTTTATTTCTTAATTTTAGCAGTATTTTTTGGAATTTTATTTGTCATCAGTTTATTTTCAATTGCAACATTTATTATTATGCATTACAAAAAAATAAACTCCTTATTTATCGTTAATTCATTTTTAATATTATTTAATACATTTCTGGGATATTTAGCAAATAGATTGCTATATACAATGTGTGTTAAGAGTATTTAAGTATCAGTATTTTTTATTCTATCTTGTGATGTATTTAGAGGTTTTAAAAACATATCACGAGTTACAATATCATTAACATAACTAGTTTGTAAAAAAGGATTAACACCTCTTTGAGATATCATTTCACGATCAGCCATTTTAATATCTAAATCCTCACGATTTGTGCCATTAGAATTTTCATTTTTTAAAAAAATGGAATTCGTAATACTAATTAATTCATTATCTTGATTTGAAAAGAAGTCTTCTGCTAAAGATTGACTAATTGCATTTTGACCGGAATCATATTCTTTTTCTTGTTTTAGATCCTCTTTTTTTTCTAATCTAGCACTCTTATAATAAGGTTCTCCTTTACTCCATTTCCAATGATTCATTATTATAGTATTTTTTTTAATAATATAATAATAAACTAAATTATAAACCTTCTCGTGTAATTACTAAATTTTTAGTAAACATAAAAGCATCTTTGTTAGTTCTTCTTCTTTTTAAGTTACATTCAAGACAAGCAATAACTAAGTTACCAAAATTATGTCCTATATTATTATTGACTCTATCTAAAGACCATTGTTTTAATTCTCTAACTCTTTCATATAAAATATACATTTCTTCAGAGCAATAATGACATTTCATATTACTAGAGTTTAAAAGTTTTAAAACTTCATCAAAATTTATAAATGATTGTTCATTTAATCTTTTTTTGAGAATATCTTGTTGTTTATAGCTGGATATTTTATTTTTTATATGTGAAATAAATATAGAATTATATTTATTTTTTTCAGAGTTTTTATTTAAGATAGAATTTAAAATATTTAATTGTGTTTCATGGTTTAAGTCAGTATCATTTAATCCCCAAGTTTTAGTTTCAACTCTCATTTTTTTTTCCTTTACTTTTTCTTGAATTATTTTTTTATTATTATTTTTTTTATTAATAGTTTCATTAATAATTATTTTTTTAATATTAGAATTCTCTAAATTTAAATTATAATCCATATTTACTTATATTAAAAACATTATTTTATATTTTAATTCATAAAAAAAATAATCTAAAAAGATTTTATAAATATAGTAGCTATTAATATAAATATTAATATAAAAAACCAAGTTAAAATTAGTTGAACATAATATTATATAAATGAATAAAGAAGAACAAATAAGTGATTGTCATGAATTAAAAAGTATAAAATATAAAACAATGATATTAAATGGTGTTCAATGGCCCGAAACCAAATCTTCAAGCGATTTAACAAATCTGGATAAATTTTTAGAAAATGAAAAGAACAATAATTCTTTTGAACCATGGAGTAAATTAGACAAAACTGCAAAAATAAAAAAACTAACATTTTTTGCAGAAAATTATAAGAAAGAGAATAATTTGACAGATGAAGAATATGATAGTTTAATCATTTTTTTTAGAGACTGCTTAGATAGAAAAAAGTTACAAAGAGTAAAAGATGTAAATTATAATAAAGAAACTGGAGAAATAAAAGATATACCAGCTCTGCACTATAATAAACCAATTAATCATTTTACATTAAAAAATATGGATAAGCGGGTTTCAACTGTTAGAGGTTTAACTCCTAAGAAAAAACAAGGAACAGTTAAAAATGTTAAAACTTTAGAATATGATTCCGAGAAGGAAGAATAAACGTAAAAATGTAAAAACGCAAAAAAATTGAATTATTTTTTATATAATGAGTTAAATGTAATTTATTATATAAAAATAAATATATTATGGAAGATTTGATAGATATTACCGATAATATAATTCCAATGGATGATCATAAATATTTTAACGAAGAAGAAACATTGGAATTATATCAGACTTGTATTAATATTATGGAAGAATTTATAAAAGATAATCATAAAATAATCTCAGACCCAGAATTTGAAAGCATATTTGATGAAAATATTGAAGAAATAATGCACTCGCATTTTGATTTTGATATATTTTACAATGATGAAGCTGAGGAAGAAATGGAAGAAATTATTGATCAAGCTAAAAACGATTTATTTAAATATTTTATTCCTCCAAGATCATATCCTGATACAATAATTTTAACCGAACCAAATTATGAAGAGTTAAGTGTTAAAATAGATATTTTAAGAAAAAAACCACAACCTGAACAAAGAACCAAGGAATGGTATGAATTTAGACATAATCTGATAACTGCATCCAACGCATATAAAGCTTTTGAAAATCAAACTACTAAAAATCAATTAATTTATGAAAAATGTCAACCATTAAATCATAATTTATATATTGATCAAAATGAAAGTGTAAAGGAAATAGTAATGGTCAATACAAATACCTCTCTACATTGGGGTCAAAAATACGAGCCTTTATCTGTCAAAATTTATGAATATACTTATAATACTGAGGTAGAAGATTTTGGGTGTATTCAGCATGATAATTATTTGTTTATAGGAGCATCTCCAGATGGTATTAATGTTAAAAATGACTCACAACGGTATGGAAGAATGTTAGAAATAAAGAATATAGTAAATCGTGAAATTGATGGAATTCCAAAAAAAGAATATTGGATACAAATGCAACTTCAAATGGAAGTTTGTAATCTTAATGAATGTGATTTTTTAGAAACAAAATTTATTGAATATTCTGATAAACAAACTTATATAGAAGATACTTTAACTGAGATATTTGAAGATGAAGATGGTAACGAATTTAATAATGTATGCTTATCAAAAGATGAAAAAATGAAAGGAATTATTATATATTTTCATACCAAGGAAGGCAAACCATTTTATGTATATAAACCTCTTGATATTGTTCATCCTTATGATATTGAAGATTGGGAAGAGAAATCATTAGAATATTATCAAGAATCTGATAAATATAAATATGTTTATATGAAAACAATTTATTGGAAATTAGATATTATTAGTTGTGTTTTGGTATGTAGAAATAATCAGTGGTTTAAGGATAATATAGGAGAATTAGGTGAAATTTGGCAAGTTATTGAAAAAGAAAGAATTTCTGGATTTGACCATCGTGCTCCTAATAAAAGGGAAAAACAAAAAAATGATAATATTCTTGATTTTACAAGTAGCAGCCCTCCTGTTGGAAAATGTTTATTGCAACATAATAAAGATATAGGTAAAATAACTTTAACTAAATTAGATTAGATTAATATAAAATATTTTCATTTGTAGGAATGGAAAAATATAATTCATTTGGTTCTGATCTAAAATAACCAACTCTAGCTCCAGGACCTTCTTCTGCTGGGGGTAAGGGAGTTACATAATTGGTTTTTGTATTTTTTTTATTGTAATAAACAGCATTACAAAAATCAGCGCGAACACAGGTTCCCTCATCAGGATTATAAGGATATCGTATATTATTTGTAATTTGTTTATAAGATCCTACTTTAAAAACTGGATAGTGCCACCAAATATCACTATAATTATTAAGAGATGTCTGATTTTTACCAATTTTTGGAAAATCATTTAATATTGCTTGATCAACGGATATTGGATAAGTTCCAGGTGTTTTTAAATCACCTGAATCAAAACCCTCTACAAATTTTAAAAAAGGAGCTAAATATAATCCTAATGATATAACTAATATTAACATTATGCATGTTTTATAAAAAATGTATTTCATTATATAATATATATTTATAAAAAGATAATTTACATTTTGAATAAAAATTGACTTAAAATTAAAAGCCTATTAACTAATATAAATATAATGGAAACTAATCATATGTATGTAACAAAAAGAAATGGCGAATTGGAAGAAATTGAATTTGATAAGATTTTAAATAGAATTAAAAAAATCGGTATTGAAGCTGAAATTCAAATTAATTATCAACAGTTAGTTATGAAAGTTATTGATCAGCTTTATGATAAAATACCAACAACTAAAATTGATGAATTAGCAGCAGAACAGTGTGCGTCTATGTCTACTTTGAATCCAGATTATGCAACTTTAGCAGGTCGTATTATTATATCAAATCATCAGAAAAATACCGATCCTATTTTTTATAATGTAATGAAGGAATTATATGAATTTAATGATGTTCATGGTTTAAATTATCCACTAGTTAATGAAGATTTATGGAATTTTTTAAAATTTTACAAAGAAGATATAAATTCCATGATTGTTAATGATAGAGATTATTTAATTGATTATTTTGGATTCAAAACCCTAGAACGGGCATATTTATTTAAAAAGGAAAACAAAATTTTAGAACGTCCTCAGCATATGTGGATGCGTGTAGCAATTGGAATCCATGGAAAATACATCAATTCTGATTCGTTAAATCTCGTCAAAGAAACTTATGATTTAATGTCACAAAAATATTTTACTCATGCAACACCAACATTATTCAATGCAGGCACTCCTAGATCGCAATTATCTAGTTGCTATTTAGTTGCTATGGAAAATGATAGTATTAATGGTATCTATAATACATTAAAGGATTGCGCTTTAATTTCTAAATATTCTGGTGGTATTGGATTACATATTCATAATATTAGAGCAAAAGATTCTCATATTAAGGGCACTAATGGAAAAACTGATGGTTTAGTTCCAATGTTGCGTGTCTTTAATAATACAGCAAGATATGTAAATCAAAGTGGAAAACGTAACGGTTCATTTGCTATTTATTTAGAACCCTGGCATGCGGATATAATAGATTTTTTGGAATTAAAAAAGAATCATGGAGATGAAGAATTAAAAGCACGTGATTTATTTTATGCTTTATGGATTCCAGATCTGTTTATGGAAAGAGTGAAAGAAAAAAATGGTAAGTGGAGTCTTTTTTGTCCAAATGAATGTCCTGGTTTAAGTGATGTTTATGGAGATGAGTTTGTCAAACTTTATGAAAAATATGAAAAAGAAGGTAAGGCAAGAAAAACTTTAAATGCCCGTGATTTATGGTTTTCTATTCTAGATTCACAAATGGAAACTGGTAATCCATATATTCTTTACAAAGATGCATGCAATAAAAAATCAAATCAACAAAATATTGGCACAATTAAATCATCTAATTTATGCTGTGAAATAATTCAGTACTCTAATGAGAAAGAAACTGCTGTGTGTAATCTTGCATCAATAGCTTTACCAGCGTTTGTAAACGAAGAAACAAAACAATTTGATTATGATAAACTTCATGAAATTACAAAAGTTGTAACTAATAATCTAAATCAAGTTATTGATATTAATTTTTATCCTACAGAAAAAACGAAGACAAGTAATTTTAGACATAGACCTATTGGAATAGGTGTTCAAGGGTTATCTGATACTTTTATTATGATGGATATTCCTTTTCATTCTGAAGAAGCAAAAGAAATCAATAAATTTATTTTTGAAACAATATATCATGCAGCCTTAGAAAAAAGTAATGAAATTTCATTAGAACAAGGAAAAAGAATTCAAGAATTGATATTATGTGGTAAAGAAATCACTAATTATATTAAAAAAGAAGAAGAAACTTCTGTTTCATCAAGATTAACTGAAAATCAAAATTTACTTGGTGCTTATAGTTCTTTTGAGGGTTCTCCAGCTTCAAAAGGTATTCTCCAATTTGATATGTGGAATGTTATGCCTAGTAGTCGTTACGATTGGTCAAGTTTAAAGCAATCAATTGTTAAAAATGGATTAAGAAATTCTCTTTTAGTTGCTCCAATGCCAACCGCTTCAACATCACAAATCTTAGGTTATAACGAATGTTTTGAACCATTAACAAGTAATATTTATTCAAGAAGCACATTAGCAGGAGAATTTGTAGTTGTAAATAAATATTTAATGAAAGAGTTAATTAATTTGGGATTATGGAATGAACAAATAAAAAATAATATAATTGCAAATAAGGGATCAATTCAACAATTAAGCATTATTCCTGAGGTTCTGCGAAATAAGTATAAGATTGTCTGGGAAATTCCAATGAAACATTTAATTGATATGGCTGCTGATAGAGGTGCATTTATATGTCAAAGTCAAAGTTTAAATTTGTGGATGGAAGAACCTGTTTATAATAAACTAACATCAATGCATTTTTATGCATGGGATAAAGGATTAAAAACAGGAATTTATTATTTAAGAAGAAAGGCAAAACATCAGGCTCAACAGTTTACAATTGAGCCAGATGTAATAGAGAAACAAGAAGAAATATGTGAAATGTGTTCTGCATAAAGATAAGATTATTTAGTTTTTTTTACATTTTTTTTTAATGATTTTTTTCTTTTTGTTGTCTTTCTTCTTTTTGTTCTCTTTTTAGAGCCAGCTTTTTTTGGAAAACTCACATAATTTATTCCAGTAATACGCTTGTATCTTCCTAACCTGCTATTTGCATTATTTTCATTTCTTATTTCTTGAATATTTCTTCCTGTCATTTGTGATTCTAATAGATCATTATCAATTAAATCGCACATTTTTAATCCAATTTCTCCAACGCCTTCAGGATTTGTTCCATCAGGGGTAAATTCGTTAACAATTTTTACAATTGGATTGATAGGATTTAAATCTTTCAAAAGAATATAAATATCTGGTTCTCCAACACCACATACTGGAACTTCATAATTTTCATCAAAATGAATTCCTTGAAACCATAAACGATAAAATACTCTTAAACATGCTACAACATCAATTAAAGCATTATGTAAAGCTTCTTCTTTAGGAGCATATCCAAACATTCTGAAATATGCTTGATTTAATCTTGGCATTTTAAAAATAGGAGGTGTTTTTTTACAGTTATATGTGTAACAAATTTTTACACTATTGATGGATTTACATGCGGTGCAATAAAATTTGTCTCTTGATGTAATAATATGATCAAAAAAATCTCTTTGTTCCGTTCTAGCACATTCTGCTAACAACATATTCATATCAAATTCAACATTATGTCCAGTTACAACATCTGATTGGTTAAAATAATCCATAAATTGAGTAATTGCTGAATCCATGTTTACTCTTTCAATTCCATTTTGTAATCCGGATTCAATAGCTAGTTTAGTAATTGGATGTGCTTGAGCCAAATATTCAGGAGTTGTAAATTTTTCAGGAATATTAATATAAATATCTTTAACGATAGTTTCATTATTATCAGTATTAAAAAAAATATAACTAAGCTGAACAATATATGCCCATGTATCTTTATAATTTTGTAGGGTTTCCGGTTCATTTTCTATGTAATGTTTTTCTAGATCACTTGCTTGTCTAATTTCATTTAATCGTTCAGTATACTCTTGATAGGTTTCCCATTTATTTCCATTTTTTATAGGCGGAATTTTATCTTCGCTAATTTGAAACGGAGGTAAACCTGTTGTTTCAGTGTCAAAGACTAATATTTTTACCATTTATTTATATAATAAGATAAAAAAATTATTATATAAAATATCAAATATCAAATATCATTTATACAAATTCTTTACAGATACCAAAAGTTTTTCTATGCCATTTAGTAATTCCATATTGTTTAATTCCATCCATATGTTTTTTAGAACCATATCCTTTGTTAGAATCTATTCCATAATGTTCAATTAATTCTGGATTATTTAAACAAAGTTCCTCAATATATTTATCTCTTCCTACTTTTGCTAATATGGATGCCGCCGCAATACTACAATATAAATTATCTCCACCTTCAATCATTTGGTATTTTATAGTCTCCATTTTTGTTTTGGTTTTATTAAGTATTGTATAAGGTTTAAAATAATTCCCATCAACTAACAAAAGTATATTTTCATTATTTATAAATTTATCATCTTTTGATAATTGTTTTAGTATATTTTTAATGCATTTATGCATAGCAGATTGAGTTGCTTGTAATATATTTATCTCGTCAATTACATGTTCATCTTCATATTCAATAGACCAAGCTAGAGCATGTTGTTTAATATATTCAGCAGATTCTTCAATTTTCTTTTTACTATGAAATTTTTTACTATCTTTTAATAAAGAGTAATTGAAACTATCATCTTTAGGTAAAACAACTGCTCCTGCATATACACGTCCAAACATTGGACCTCTTCCAGCTTCATCAATTCCAATTTCAATAATTAAAGGATCTTCATTAAAACATTTGGATAAAACGATATTGTAAGTGCCTTTTTCTAATTTTACTCTTTTAATTAGTGGTTTTCCATTTTCAGACATAAATAATAATATTGATTAAAAACAAATTCCAAAAATTTAAAATCAATTTTTTAAAAAAAGTTTTTTCGCATTATAAATTATACAATGACTGGTAAATTATTAATATTTTTTGTAATTTTATTATTAGGACTAATTTTATTTTCAATTTTAGGAGGAAGTAAATTTTATAACGGAATAAAGGAAGTTTTCTCTGATTCTCAATCATTTACTGCTCCTAATGGTTCTAATGCTGTAATTACAAAAGATTCTAACGGTCAAAGTGTTTCTGTTGTTACTGATAGCTCAGGTTCTACACAAACATATTATCAATCTGATACAAAGCAAAACAATATGGGATCATCAATTATGTTTACAGGTCCAGATGGTTCAACAGGACTATTAAGTGCAGATTCGTCAGGTGTAACAAATTTTATGACTAAAGATAATAATGGAAACCAAATAACATTTACGTCAGATAATTCTTCTAATAATAATTCTTCTAATAATAATTCTTCTAATAATAATTCTAATAATAATAATTCTTCTAATAATAATTCTTCTACAAATTATGATAATTATAATCATTACGATGGTTCGTCCTATCCGTCAATATTTTATGGTCCTAATGGAGGGACTGCAAGAATTATTCAAACTCCAAGCAATAATACAATTGTGATAACTAACAAAAATGGAACAACGGATATATATTATATAAATAATGATACGAATACAAATATGAATGTTCAAAACTATTATGGTCCTAATGGTGGTTCAGCTAAAATAATTACATTAAAAGATGGTAGCAAAGCTGTAGAAATTACTTTACCAAATGGATCAAAATTAGTATACAAATCAAATAATAAAGATTCTCAAACTAGTCAAGACTCAACTATAAATCAATATTCTCCAGATTCTAATACAACAGGATCTGATTATAATAATGCGTTTGCCAATATTAATCCTTATTCAAGTAATACAATTACAGGACCAGGAGGAAACACCTATTCTACTTATGATTCTTCAGCATATATGAATTCTTTACCACAAGGTATTCCAAAAAGTATGATTTTACCTGGTCAAGAAGATTTATATATTTTGAAATCTCAAGTTGTTCCGCCAGTATGCCCAAAATGTCCTGATCCAATAGTTCAATGTCCTGATAACAATGATGTGACAAAGTGTCCGCCTTGTCCACCGTGCTCGAGGTGTCCTGAACCAGCATTTGACTGCAAAAAAGTGCCTAACTACAACGCATTCAATCCAGACTACATGCCAGTGCCAGTTTTGAATAGTTTTTCCAGCTTTGGAATGTAAAAATAAATAAAATATCATAAAAATAAAAATATATTTTATATTTATATGTTAATGGGTAAATATAAAACGAGAAAAAATACAAGAAATAAAAGCACCAAATATTACAAAAGTAAAAGTAAAAGTAAAAGAAAAAGTAAAAAGCAAAAAAAAGGAGGAATGTTAAGTCTTTTTTCAAATAAAAAAAGACAAAAAATTTATCCTTCTGATTATATTTTAAGCCCAATTCATAATGAATATGAGCCTGGTTTGGAAATGAGAGGTGCTCCTACCAATAGACAATTACAATTAATACCTGAAGAAATAAATGTAATTTATAATAATGAAGAAAATGAAGAAATAATTGGAAAATATAAGGAAGAAGTAAATCCGAATTGTGATGCTTGGGTATCAGTTTTAATTCAAGATAGCGGAGAAAATAATGAATGTGAAACAAAAGAATCACCTTTTCAAAGTCCTCCAAGAATTATACAACAAGTTGTAAATACACCACTTGGAGATTATAATAAAATAAAAACACCTGATACCAACGATGTTATTGTAGGAGTTTCTTTAATACAATTTCCTATCATAATAATAGAATACTTAAAAAAGTTAGAAAAAAATAGGCTAAATGGAAAAAATTTGCGAGAATATTTATATGATAAATTAGGTAATCAATTTATAGAGATTCCTAGAGATCAAGAAACAAATATAAATCTAAATAATTATTATAAATATTTTTTATGTTTATTACAGGCTCGTGGTTTTAAGATTTTTCAAAATAATAAAAATATTTTAGATAAATACTTTAATACTAGTGTTTTTAATGATTCTAATCAGACAGATTTTAATAGAAAAGAATTTTTTAATTTTGCTTTAACCATTTTTCCATCTATTGATTTTAAGGAAAAATTAAAAAATAAATTGCGAATTGATTTTACAGGAGAAGCGTTAGCAAGTGTTACCGGACTAGGTACCAATTTTGGAAATCCGAATGATCAATATATTAGTAGTTTTGAAAAAAATAAAGAGCCAGGAATAAAGTGTGAAGAGCCTGAAATAGAGTGGATAAAAAAATGTATTAAAAATAGAAAAAATAATTATTTATATAAAAAAGATAGTAGTAATAAATGGAAATTACAAACAGTTGAAGAAGCAAAAGATATTGGTGAAAAAATTAAAAATAATGTTTTTAAACAACAATGTGCTAAATGTTGGATTTGTAATTGTGATATTTATCATTATTTTTGGCAAAATAATAAGGAAAGAATATATTTAAATAGCAAATGTGGTGAAGATGAGCATGTTTTTCCACCTGGAGTTGGTGATATAATTGGAACCTTAAATCAAAGCGCAAAAATAATGAAAAAAACTATTTCTGAAAAAGGACCTGAAACTTTATATTTATATAGTTTACGACCTTCACATTCATTTTGTAACCAAGTAAAATCTGATTTTTTATTTTATTATTTAATGAATATAAATGGAAAAATTGATGAGACATTGAAACTAAATTGGGAAAATTGTTGTAATAATTGGTTCAAAAAGGAAAGATATCATAGTTATGAGAATATAGCAGTTGAATTTAAAAATAGTTACATTGATTATTCTAATTACACTATAAATACAATAAGAAATTATTTAAATAAGAATATAGCTATAAAATTAAAAGATCAGGCAGACCTGGGTGCTAGTAATATAGGAAATATGTTGAAATTAAAATTATTAATTTATATAGTTCAAATTGGAAAAGATATAATTGGTGAAGAATTTACCGAGAAATGGAATATAGAATAAAGTAAAAAAATTGAATTATTACTAGCTCATACTAAATTGGGGTAATAATAATTCAATGTATCAATCAATCAAATTAAGACCTAATCAATTTAAAGCACTACAAGCTTCGGAAGACAATGATTTTGAATCAGGCGTTCATTTTCATGCAACAGGAACTGGAAAATCATGGATAGGAATGAATTTAATCAATAATTTTCATGAAAAATATCCCAAAGCTAATATATTATGGATTTGTGAGAAAAAATCTATACTTATTGAACAGTTCAATATAAATAATATAAAAGAACGTAACTTTTTATCAATAATGAAAAAATTCAATGTTCTTAATTTTTCTGAATATAAGCTGGATAATTGGTATCATAGTGTTAACTCATCCAAATTTTGGAATAAACCTTTACTCCTGATTATTAATCGTGCTTATTTAGTTTCAAGTGATAAATATAAAAAGATTAAAATACCAATTCATTTAATAATACATGATGAATGTCATACAATTACAAATGAAACAACAAGATTATTCTATGAACACTTTCTAAAATCATCTGTTATACCAAAATGCATCGGATTTTCTGCTACACCCGAGCTAACATATAAACCATTTGATAATATTTTATCGCAATATTCAATTTACGATTCTTATATGGATGACGTAATTGTTCCACCAAAAATAAAATGGTTCACGTGTGATCAAATGATTGAGCAAGATGAGATTATAGATTTGACGAAGCAATTGATTGAAAAACCACATATAATTTATAAAAAAATAATTATATGGTGTGGTATGATAGAATCCTGCTTTCATCTGGCTGAAAATTGGCAAAAATATTTCCCAGATTATCTTATTTGTATTGATACTAGTTTAGCGAATAATAATTTTAAATCTTATAATGAATTTAGAGAAGCAGATTCTAAAGCTATTTTATTCTGTGCATGTAAACATAGAGAAGGATCTGATATAAAAAATTTGGACTGTTGTGTATTTCTTGATAAAGTTGAGAATAGATCACCAAAAGTTTTTGTTCAATGTATTGGACGTGTTTTAAGATTAGATGCAAGCAGAAGAAAGAAGTTTGGATTAATAATTGATATAAAAGCAAAAAATTCTTATACAATATGTAATAAATTAAATGATTACCTCAAATTGCCAAATAATGTATTTCCTTGGAAATATAATTATATCACAGTATCAATGAAAAATAATAAATTAATTAAAATAAATACACTTACAATGACAAAAAATAATATTAATAGATACATAGTTCCAGAATTATTAGATTCTAGTAATTCTGATATTCAAAAATTATTTGTTAGAAAAATTCCTTCTAATCTTCCTGTATATAGAGAACGATTAGAATACGAGTTAAATTTGCTGAATAGAAAAAATCTAATTTCTCATCTTATACAAGCAATTCAAATTCTTAATATTACAAAGAATATACCACATGTAACAAGAGGGTCTTGTGGTTCTTCTTTAGTATGTTATTTGCTAGGGATCAGCCATATTGATCCAATTTTAAACAATATTAAGTTTTCAAGATTTTTAAATGAATATAGAAATAATTTGCCGGATATTGATTTAGATTTTCCACATAACTTACGTGATGAAGTCTTTTTAAAAATAGAATTACAATGGCCAGGAAAAGTAGCTAGAATTAGTAATCATGTATATTATCACGAAAAATCCGCATTAAGACAAGCAATAAGAAATGCGGGTATTCGTAAATTTATAGGAAAGAATGATATTAATAAGGAACTAAAGGGTTTATCAAAAGAAACGCAGCAATTCATAAACTTAGAAAAAAATAAATTAGATAATACATTTAAATGTTATTCTTTGCACTGTGGGGGCATAGTTTATTACCCATCTGGTGTTCCAGAAGAAATATTAATTAATAGTTCATCTTCATCTTCATCTTTAAAACAGATAAATATGAATAAGCATGAAGTGGCAAAAGATAAGAATTTTAAAATAGATATTTTATCAAGTCGTGGTTTATCACAACTATACGAAATAAACAAATATTCGCTTAAAGGAATAGAATTTGAAGAATTTGTTTATGATAAAAAAACATTTGATATGTTACATAGAGGAGATAATATAGGTATTACTTTAGCAGAATCACCGTTAATGCGTATAGCTTTCATGAAATTCAAACCTGTTTCATTGCATGATTTAGCTGTTTGTTTATCAATAATTAGACCGGCGGCATCTGATGCAAGAAATGTAGAAGAAATAGTAGATGATTTAATTATATTTGATGATGATGCTATTGATATAATTTCAAAAGAGTGTAATGTTTGCGAAGAAGATGCGGATAAATATAGACGTGCTTTTGCTAAAGGGGATAAAGTAGGAATTGCAGAATTCAAAAAACAAATAGAGTATTTATCAAAAGATAAACAAAAAAATATAATGAAAAAAATGTCTAATTTATCAAGATATGGCTTTTGTAAAGCTCATGCATTTTCATATGCGCAACTTATATGGAAATTAGCATATATGAAAGCACATAATCCTAAAGATTTTTGGAAGGCAAGTTTAAATAATTGTGATTCTTCATATAAAAAGTGGGTTCATTTATATGAAGCAAGATTAGCTGGTGTAGATGTTAATAAGAGAGCTCTTAAAAAGGATGATGTTTCAGTTTATGCCATTAACAGAAGAAAGAAAATAAATAATTATACACCTTTTCAGCAGTTAAAACTCTATGGATATTGGGATATGATTGATGATGATTTCTTTCCAGATTGTTATTTTGTAAAACGCGATAACGATACTTATGATTTTAATGGAATAATCGCCTCAAGTCGTCAAAAAAAAAGGGGAAAAGAGAGTATGGTAATGATATTTATTGGTGTTGCAAAACATAAATATATACAAGTAAATATAAATAAAATAACTTATTTTGATTTGAAAAATGTAGGTATAAAAGGATCAGGTAAATGTGTATCAAACTTAGATAAACTATGTGATATTATTACTTGTGATAACTATTCATTTTATTAGTTTCTATTCTTTAGTTTTTAAACATTTCTTGTCAATTTGTAAAGTCGCTCCTTTTTCATCTTGAGGAACAATTTTTAAAATACATTTTGCCTTTTTTCCATATAATGGTTCTGTGCAACCTTTTTCTTTTTTTTCTTTTTTTTCTTTTATTTCATCAAATTTAAATACTTTAGGTTTTTCATCAGTGCAACGTGATCTAAAATGTTCATATCTTTCTCTTATATCGCAATAAGTTAAATTGGATTTTTTATGAAGCATTTTATTTACTAATTCATGAAGATTATAAATATAACGTGAAAAAGAATCACGATTTTTCATATCCTTCATAGTTAAAGGAAGATGTTTAAAATTAGTTTTCAAATTTTTGCGACATGCACTACATGGTAAAATATTTTGTAAAGATAATACATAATCTCTATATTGTTTTTTTTGTTCCGGAGAAGGATTAACTGGATAATTAAAACTAATAGTGTGAAGCATATGCCATTGAGGAGGTCCCCAAACTGTAGTTAGAAAGCCATCGCCAGAATAAAAATCCCCATTTTTAAAAACACGATTATTATTTTTTCTGGTTTTATTTTTTAATTTTCTATTTTTATTAGTTTTAGTTTTAGTTTTTTCCATTTATATAATATTATAAAAAAATAAAATATAAATATAATTCAATGGATCAGTCTGATTCTTCCTATAATGTAAATTTAATGATTATTGAATTTTCAAAATCAACTCAAAATGTATGTATGTGTTTAACATTATCTATGTTTCTTATAATATTATTTATTATGACTCCGCTTAATAGATTTTTCTTATCATCAATTTTTGGAAAAATCATTATTCTTATAATTTTAGGATATACAATATATTACAGTATAACCAAAACAAATAAATTTTATAAAAAACTAAATAATGATTTTAATATGTCTTTAACTTCAGGAGATTGGGATCCCGTGAAAACAAATATATTGTGCAGTTATATATTTTCAGCTTTCTTATTGATATTAATAATTTCAGTTATAAGACAATTTTTTTAAAATATTTCTTTTTTCTTTTCTTTCTTTTATTTGGTTTTAGGATAATTAATTTTTATTACTTAATTGATTAAAAAAATATTTTTATATTTTTTACAGAATGCAAAACGAATCTTATAGATTTTTTCGTTGAAAACAATTTGATTTTTACAATCATTTCTTGATATAATTACAAGTTTACCATCCGAATCTCTTATAATCATTTTCTATTTATATTTATATTATAAACTTTATATTCGTTTAAAATATAATCAAATTTATTCTTATTTATTATATATAATGATTAGTAATTCAAACACTGTTAATAATAGATTTCAAGTATTAAAAACTGGAGGATTCGTAAATAGATTTAGAGGATTAATGAATTGGAAAACATTATTATTAATCATTTTTGTATTATTCTTACTAATTTTTGGTTATTATACTTATAAAAATTTTGTTAGTAATAAAACATCATTTAAAGCCAATAGAGAACATATTTCAAAAGATCAAAATTCAAATAAATCAGCTAATATGATTTTATTTTATGTAGATTGGTGTCCTCATTGTAAGACTGCAAAACCAGAATGGGATTCTCTAAAAACAGAATACGAAGGCAAAAGTATTAATGGTTATAATTTGATGTTTACTGAATACAATTGCACAAATGAAAATCAAGAAATTAGTCAATTAATGGATAAATATAGTATTGAAGGTTATCCAACAATAAAGTTGATTAAAGATAATCAGGTAATAGAATATGATGCTAAACCTACCAAGTCAACAATGGAACAATTTCTAAATACAGTATTATAGCTTCTCTTTTAAAAAATCTAAGGCAGTTTGTTCTCCAATTTCAATTAAATTTTTTCTTAATTCCGAATTACTATAACATTCGGTAAAAGAATCTAAACTAAATGGATTTTTATCGGTATAAATAATTACTTCATTATTGATATTTTCTAATTCAATACTTTTTCTAATATGATGAATTACGTTAGTTGTAAAACCAAATAAAAAATCTAAAATAGAAGATTCTTTTTGAATATTAACTAAAAAATCATTATTATCTTTCAAATATTTGATGCCAAGTATTTCATCTTTACAATTATGATCATTAAGGCATTGGTTTAAAGGGTAGTTATGTTTTATACCTCCATCTATAAAACATTTATTATCAGAAAATACAGGCATAAATATACCAGGAACAGAACTTGACATTGTTATGGCATCAATAAGTAGTAAATCAGGATGAGTTTTATGGGATAATTCTAATGTATCAAACCTATTTAATTCAAATGTAAATATATGCAAATCAATTTTAGAAAATTCATAAAACTCTTTTAAAGTGACATTTAATGTTAAATCTTTGGCTTCTAATAATGATTTAAAAATTATTTTAAAAAAATTATTATCAAATATTCCTTTGTTAGTGTAAAAATTTAGTAATTGATTAGGATTGATCTTAATAGAATCCTGCCATGGTCTTTCAATAACATATTTGTTCAAAGTTTCCCAATCATATTTTAAACAAATAAAAGCTCCAATAATAGAACCAACGGAGGTTCCATATATTGATTCAATGTCATCAAATTTCCAAAACTTTTCTTTTTCAAGTTTTTGAAGTGCTCCTAAAAATTGAAATCCTAAAGGTCCACCTCCTGAGATTACAAGATGTTTAATAGGCATATATAATAAATATTTTTTGATAAAAATTTATTTAACGCATAAAATAAATTTTTTTTTCTTTTATTGATTTAAATGGCAAATATTTTTACATTAGAAAATTTTAATGATTTTTCAGAAAGGATAAACATTGATGATTTATATGAAAAAAAAAGACAAAATGATTTGTCAAAGCTTGAATTATTTAAGAAAATATTAAACCGTATTCATGTAAGAATTAAAACTACGGCAAGAAATAATACTCATGAAAAATTTTGTTGGTTTGTAGTGCCAGAAGTAATAATAGGTGTTCCAAAATACGATCAAGCCGCTTGTATAGCTTATTTAATGGATACTTTAAAAACAAATGGATTTCAGATTAGATATTTTCATCCAAACACAATTTTTATTTCATGGAATCATTGGGTGCCTTCCTATGTTAGAAATGAAATAAAAAAGAAAACGGGCATTCAAATTAATGAATATGGAGAAAAAATTCAAGAAGAAATAAATGAACAAGAAGAAGAAATGAATAACCAAGGAACAATTCAACAAATAAAGAATAGTAAAAAATATACTCCAATTCAGTCTTATAAACCATCAGGAAAGTTAGTTTACAATGAAGAATTATTAAATAAGATTGAGAATAAGATAAACTAACAAAATGATTTAAAGTAATTTAATTTATTTTCTATTTTTTCTTGTTTTTTTTTTAGATTTTTTTCTTACTTCGTTGTAAAGTTTATAAGATTTCTTGTTTTTAGATTTTTTTCTTAATTCGTTGTAAAGTTTATAAGATTTTGATTTTGTTAGTTTACCACCAAGAGAAGATTTTGACTCATTTATTATTCCTTTTGGTGATGTAATCATAGTTGATTTATAACCATATCCTAGAGTTTGAGAAAGATTACGCATAAATTGTTCTGGAACATTATATTTTAGCTCTAATAATTGTAATATTTTTTGTTTTTCTGTTCTATCATTCAGTAAATTGTTTAATTCAATTTTTGCCTGATCTTCACTAATATAACTAACAGATAAATATCCTATATTAATATAAAATCTTGTATATACAGGATTTAAATAAACATACTCATCGTGAATAGCAATAAATTTATCTACTTCAACAATATCACCTTGATTTTGTAAAATAGTCCTACCTAAATATTCTAACTTTTTTATATGTTTTGGAATAATTTTATGTGTGCTAAATGAAGTAACAATTCCTTCAATATTGGTTTGTGTAGTTCCATTAATAGCTGAGTTAATTTCTTGAACAAAATCAATTGGATAATTGTTTTTGTTAACAATAAATTCAGTATTTTCTGGATATTCAATATCATCAATAAATTCAGGATTATTTAATAAATAATAATATATCTTGCTATCATTATAAATATCTCTTACAGCAAAACTATTAATAATTGTGCCAAGACCATATTTTAAAATGGGTGCTAATTTTATTAGAATAATTTCTAAATTGTTCAAAAATTCAATAAGTAAATCTTTATATGCTGGACACATATCATTTAATATTGGGATCTGAGCTGCACATCTATTAATCACTATGTATTTTAAAAGACTTATGAATGCTATGGATATTTGATTAACTAAGTAAGGGGGTAGAATAAAAATTAGTTCTCTAAAAATTTCATTAGTAAAAACTGAAAATATTAAACAACGTAAAATAATGAAAAAATACTTATTTAATTTTGTATTTCTGGGTGCGCCGCCTTTTAAAATTGTATCTTTTGTTTCACATTTTGAAAAAAAAGCTTTAAATTCCTTATTTGTTTCATCATTATATTTTTTAATTTCATCATTAAAATTATTGAAATTAATGATTTCCATGGCATCTTTATTACATTCCATTTATATTATCAAAATATTTAAAAAATTGGAAATAATATATATTAAAAAAGGAACTTAAAGGCTCTTTAAGTTAAAAATTAAATAATATATATTAAAAAAGGAACTTAAAGGCTCTTTAAGTTAAAAATTAAATAATATATAT
>Ga0164295_10000448_pt1 | contig 35459 bp, 40 predicted proteins | sample GEODES006metaG_FD_111798 | JGI IMG/M metagenome (GOLD analysis project Ga0164295, IMG submission 111798) | Oligotrophic lake water microbial communities from Sparkling Lake, Wisconsin, USA - GEODES006 metaG | ecosystem: Environmental > Aquatic > Freshwater > Lake | place: USA: Sparkling Lake... | reverse complement strand
TTGCGCACAGTCTACCGGTCTCTCTACGTGAACCGAGATATTCAGCCGGCTCCCGATAAGCGTGTCCTCCGGATGTTTGGTGGAAATCTGGATATCCAGCAGTATCGTGAATTCATTCAGTATTGCACGAAACCTCTACAGCTGGCTATGCCACCAGTCCGTCTATACATGCCGTCCGTGAACACCCAATCATCTGTCCGTGATGTCAAGTCTTATGTCTCCCTTTCCAACGAAACTGTCAACAAGGCCTCTCAGCAACTCCGCCTCAAACGTTCCAAGCCTGTCCACGAGGGCATTCCCACCCTTGACAAGTGCCTCACGGCGTTTGGCTCTCCACGATGAAATATTCTAAATAATCAATGACATCTCTCGGCGAACTCCTGAAGATGTCAATGCTCTTTCAAGTCTTGACGACATCGGGAAATAGTTTCCGACCACTGCTTGCCTTTATTGGTATTTCCCTCTACGAACGTGGACTCGCACTCTACCCCTTGTTCACAAAACTCCAGACATCTTTCCAGCCTCTGGATTCCAATGAACGCAAACCTTCAGCCGTCATCGAATGTGAACGTGGAACTCCTCCCCAGACCAAGAACGGAAGTGTTCCCCTGTTTATGACCCGCATGGATGCCATCGTGCATTATGTCGCCTCCTCCCCTGCCACGAAACGCCTTCTCTCCATTGCCAACCACGATTACCTCCCCTACGAATTTGAGTCCGTGAAACTTGATGAAGATATTTACTTCAAACTCACCAACGTGGAAGTAGACGACGGCAATATCAAGAATATCAAGTTCCAGATCTTCTGCTACGACCACCCGATCCAATCACTTCAGAAATTTGTGGATTCGTGTAACCAGGATTATGAGCGGCGAATGATGAACAAGCTCGGGAACGATCTCTATTTCTTCGACCAGATGGTGGATAACAAGAAACGCAAGACCAATCAGAATCCTCTGCCCAATACGTTTCTGGTGTATACCAAGCACAAGTTTTCCACGACCCGCACGTTCGAGAACGTGTATTTTGAGGAGCAGCCTGTAGTCAAGAACCGTGTGGCACACTTCCTAAATAACCGATCGTGGTATGAGCGCAAGGGTATTCCATACACTCTCGGCTTTCTATTCCACGGTGCCCCTGGAACCGGCAAGACCTCGGAAATCAAGGCCATTGCCAATGTGGCCCGTCGGCACCCTGTGAACATCCAACTGTCGGAAATCAAGACCAAGACGCAGCTACGCCATCTCTTTTTCAGCGATGATATTCACGTGTATAACGGCACGACTCTGGAAAAGTATACGATCCCTATTTCCGAGCGTATCTACATTATCGAGGACGCTGATGCGATGGGCGATGTGCTCCTGAAGCGGGAGTGGAAGCGTCCTGAGCCCGTGCAGGCACCCAAGGATCCATTCCTGCCCGAAGACGACGACGTGATCAAGGATCCCATCGATCTTTCCTTTATTCTCAATCTACTGGACGGCACACTGGAATCCAGCGGCCGTATTCTCGTGTTCACCTCCAATTTCCCGGAACGGTTCGATAAGGCCCTGATTCGTCCAGGACGTATTGATCTCATCATTCATTTCAAGAAGTGTTCCCGTGGGATCCTGAAAGAAATGGTGGAGGGGTTTTATGATATTGCAGTGGGCGACCACCCCCTCTTTGCTGATCCCCGAATGGATGGAAAGTGGAGCCCCGCCGAAGTCAATCAGATCCTCTTCCGCAACTTCGAGAATTCTGCTCAGGCCATGGACGAACTGCATACGTTGGAAGCGTCTACGCCGCTGCTGCAGGAGGAGACCCAGATTTAAACAAGTTCATAGCAATTTGAATTGCGGCGGGCGGGAGATCAAAGATCATGATGTAGATGAGAGCAGCGATCATAACAGAGGAAGCAATACCAACTATGCTCAGGGTCCACGCAGTCAGACCTCCCGCAGATGGGTTGACAATCGAAGCAAACATACCTGCTAGAGGGATGAGGAATGGGATCATAATAAAGCTGGAATATGCTCCGATTGCCGGATACTTTTCAAACAGCAAGGATTCAAGAGCATACCATGCGGCACGGTAGTATATGAGAAGTAGGACATTGGTGAATATAAAGAGCAGAAGACCGTTTGCGGAATTTACAACTGGTCCAGAATCTTCGGTAGCTACTTGCTCCGGAGGAACATCGGCAACGGGGTCGTCAGTATTATCCGCCATCCGAATCTATTATGTATTGAACACAAGATTTGCTTGTCCGTTTGTAACCTTGAGGAAGTTGTACGATTCAACATAGATTATGGATACATATCCATTATATTGAATTTGTAGATTGGTGGGAGATGGGTAGACGGTCAATGTTTGGCCAGCCTGGATGAGCGGGGGAATTCCAGGAGCAGGTGAGATTGTAGCACCGTCAGGGACGGGAGTAGGATTGGTACTGAGTGCAGTATCCCTGACAACGCACAGAGGAATCTGCGACACCGCTCCAGTCTGAACGATGGGCGGAACTAGCAGTGTATGCTTGAACGTCGTTTTGTTGAACATGGATCCGTTCGCACTTCCAGACGGCTGAGAGATTGTATTGGGATCAAGGGCAAACGAGTAGAGGTTAATCCCCGGAAGTGACGACGTATCTCCCTCTGAGAACCGGTAGTTCTGAATATTCCGGAAGAAGTTGATGTTTTTGGTGACGAATCGGTCAGTTCCGTCAAACACCAGGTTTCCTTCCTGTAGAATATCCTGATTGTTCATAGAATTTAATAATTGGATTCCGGTGGAATACCATTGATCGGGGGTAGCGGGTGCTGTCAGTGTCGGTAGAACGCTGGGGTATGTCTGCACTGGCGGATAAAAGATCGAATCCCAATTCGTGTAATTGTCCCAGTCGTTCACGAGCGCCCGGTCTTCCCGTTGGAATAGGAAGATGACACGAGTGCAAAGATTGTACATCGGGATAAGGACATCATTGTATCCGTACTGATTATGGTTTATGACGGATCGAACCTGGGTGATCAAGAACGAACGTTCATTACAGGCAATATGGGCACGCTCTGTGTCCGTCATAAAAACGTAGTTGGCTTCAATATACGGATCAAGATTCCAGCTGACCAGTGAAGCGTTCGTAGGATTTCCCATAACGTCGGGGTAGGACAGGTAATTCTGGATTCCAAGGAATGAATCTCCGGGGTTTCCTGCAATACGAGTCTGGAATGTAGCATTGGTAGAAGCCTTTCCACGAGTATCAAGGACAGTGAACATCTGGTAGATATTACGGAACGTCACTTGAATCACGACTTCGGTTTGGGGAAGACTGACGAGCGGGAGCGATTGACCGATCTCTTCGCAGAACCAGAAGGAGAGCGGGATCGTTAACTGACGGCCACGAATAGAAGGGGCGGGGGGTGCAGTATTTGTGGAGGAGACGTTAATAGCATTGGGGTATTGGTTCAGGCGTCCACGGGCATTGGCAGGATCATACATGTCTGGCGTATTTCCAACCATCGTATCTAGCTTGTCACGCTGGGTCTTGTTGCTTTTCAGGTAGCTCTTGACTTTCATCCATTCGCCCGTAACCGTACATATAACATTACCGTTGAAGAGAACCGACGCACTCTCAATCATATTGAACCCGAGATTTCGAGACCACTGGAAGGCGGTTTCGTATGCCTCCGATGTGTTCTGGTCGTATCCGGATAGTGGAGACCAGATGTCGGGGATCTGGACACATACGTAGCAGTCGTGTAGGAGATCGGCATAGCGAGGAACAGGGAAGTTAAACGTTTTCTTTCCTGCACCCGGAAGTGTCGTATCCGTAATATTGGCAACACTCAGCCGAAAATGCTCCATCGCAAAGTTGGTGGTGCGTTTGTACATCTTGATGAAGTAGGTCATGGAAGGGTTTCCGTTGACAAAGACGTTTTGGGCACCAAAGCCAGTGAGTTGAATGAGGCCGCCCGGCATACTATATTATCTTATACGATATGATTAATGTATCGGAACTTGCCGTATATCATTATTGGCGGGCTTGTGATCCTTGTCTTGATTCACTCGTATATGAGCGTTCGCTACGGATACGACTGGATTGGGACACAGACACGCAGGGTGATTCAGAAAGCATACACGGGCAACTCGGTCCATAAATTGTATCCGATTCCCCCGATTCCGTTCATGGACAGGTTCTCAGAGTTCACCAAGATTCCCAAGATGAAGGAGAATGGGGTTGCTCCAGGGTTGGCCTACTACTGAGGATTATTGATATAAGCCCTTGAAGAGATATACATGTTGGGGGTCGCCTTCTCTCCCGTAGGAACGACTGTCTTGTTACTGGAGAGTACAAACCCCCGGCTGTTTGTCGTGCATGTCGGGACCAAGGAGACTAGAGATTTTGCAAGATCATTGGTCACCGCTCCACCCTGAAATGTAGTATACGTGCTCGCATACGCACGCTTCTGATCCTGAGGGTAGTTTCCATAGTAGTTGTTCACAACTGTGCGCTTAAGCATCGTCGTCACTTCAGACGCACTCGTAAAGCGTGTTTGCTGGCTTGGACGGATAGGAGTTGTCATTGTATTTACAGATAGAAATTGTTAATCATAAAATGGCTCCCGTTCGCTTCCTGCTTGTTTCGACGCATACCGAGCAGGTGACGGGTTATTCCAAGGTATCCTACAACCTCCTCAAGCAGCTCGGTACTCTGACCCCGCTTGTGAAGGTTTTTCATTTTGGGTTTCAGCGCACCCCCGCCCGTCTCCCCCAGCCCGCTCGTCCGATCAAGGGCGTGATCCAGTATGATGCCGCCGCCAACGAGGATCCCAAGGAGCAGGGCTTCGGCTTCAACAAGTTCCGTGAGTATGTCGAGACGGTCAATCCCGATATCATCATGATCTACAACGACCCCATCATTATCAACCAGTTTATTCAGCAGACCAAGGATGTCACCAAGTCGTGGAAGCTCTGGATCTACCTTGACCAGGTATACAAGGGCGCCGACATGGGTCTGCTCCGCAACATTGAGAACGCCGCCGACCGTATTATCTGCTTCACGGAGACGTGGAAGCAGCACCTCATGACCCGGCTCACCACGCCCAACATCAAGATCGATGTGATGGAGCACGGTGTGGATGCCCTAGTCTTCAAGCCCATGATGGATTCCGAGCGGGCGGGTATTCGCAAGAACCTGAACATCCCCCCGAACGCCCGTGTGTTCCTGAACATGAACCGCAATTCTCAGCGCAAGCGTCTGGATCTCACGATTATGGGGTTTGCTCGCCTACTCAAGAAGTTCCCCGACGCTCCCTACCATCTCCTGATGGTTACGGGTGTCAAGCCCGAGGGCGGTGCGTTCTACCAGCCTCTCCAGATCTACCTCAACGAGCTCGAACTGCTGGGCCTGGACAATCTGAAGTATGGTACTCGTGTCTCTATCGTAGACACGACTCCCCCGACCGCCTACTTCAACGACGAGGCGATCAATCAGATCTACAATATCGCCGATGTCGGTGTGAACACGTCGAACGGCGAGGGCTTCGGCCTGTGCCAGCTGGAGCATATGGCGACCGGTGCACCCCAGGTGGTCCTAGACCTGGATTGCTACAAGGCCTTCATGACGGACGAGACGAGCGTGCGCCTGCCGCTCACGTCGTATTCGTATCTCCAGATGACGGCAGGTGTGGGTCTCACCGAGTACACTGCGACGGCCGAGAGTGTTGCCGAAGGTCTAGAGAAGGCCGTGGGAATGCTGGGTCGTGAGACGTCGGAGAAGTGCGTGGCACTCGCTCGCAGCCGCCCGTGGTCCAAGATCTGCGACGAGTTCCTGGAGAGCATCCTAGAGAAGAAGGAGTAACCTAACCTAATCATACGTGAAAAACTGAATCCGATCTTCCTTGAGTGTGCCTAATTTGAGTAGTCGTTGTTTATCCCCAAACGCCGACTCGTCAAACACTTCCTTGGTATCCGGATCCACCAAGAAGATGAAATCCTTGATCTTGACTTTCTGGAGACGACGAGACCTCTTCATCATGTTTTTGAGGTAGGACGCATCCCGTTCATCGTCCTTGATATTGGGATTGAATGCGAGATCCTCGCCCTTGGCCGTGCTGTCGAAGCGCATACACTGCAGCACAGGCTTCTCACGAGAATGGAGTTTGCGGTGGACCTCACAGTCTACTGCTGCCTGTTTAATGAGGCGAGTAATCCCTGCTGTAATCCGTTCCTTTTCATACGAGACTTCATAGAGGAACTCGTCGCTAGACATAAACGCTTCGGGCGCCCGTGCTCCTTCGGGTGCATCATACTTCTTGGACCCCGTATCCGCCCTTCGAATGGGGACAATATTGTAAGCCGTATTGGATGCTGCCTGGGCTGCTGAGAAGACGGACACGTAGAATGAGATGCGGATTGTCCGATCTTCCAGAGGCACAGTGTCTACAGTGATAGAATCCGCAGTCAAGACTTGACGGGTGGCGTGGGAACACAGGCGAATACCACGTCCAATCACCTGGTCGTGCCGGGCAGGGTTCCAGTGAGGTTCCATGACGTGGAGATGGCGGACGTTCTTCAGGTTAATACCTTCGGCACCGCTGGATGTAGCCATGAGGATACACAGGAGTTTCTTGCCTCCACGTTTCAGAATACTGTCTTTCATACTTTGGGCATGTTCAGGGTAGACAGACTGGAGTCCCTTGTAATCTTCATTGAACATCGCAAGCGTAATTCCCAGCTCGGCTTTATCGATTCCACCCGTATAGAACGAGTATGCGGGTTTGGCGGGGTCCATGTCTGGAGCTTCACGGTACTTGCCACCCTCTTTCACGAGACGGTAACGCTGGTATCCGTTGGCATCCAGAATAGCCGCAAGGATCCCGAGTCCTTCCAACTTGAGATACTGGGAGTAAATGAACTGATTTTTGAAGTTCTCTGTTCCAGTTGTCGCACGGACATTGGCGAGGACCTTACGCATCTTCGGTGAATACGTGGCAAGTCCTTCGTCACGAAGATACTTGTCGGGGTTCTCGCGCAACTTGGCGAGAATCAGGGCTTTCTTTTCGTCTTCGTCGTCTTCCACAGCTTGTTCTCCTGAAAGTTGGCGGAAATCGGGAGGCACGGCATAATTACATGCTAGGCGGGACATCACACGATAGGTCTTCATATCTTCGTTGAGCGCAGATGCCCCCGTGCGTTTCTTGGAATCTTGCTGGATCTCTTTCCACCTGACTTCGAGGTAGCGATTGAACTGTTCATCGGACATCTCAATTTTTTCCAGCATCTTGTCGTCGTCCACCCGCTTGGGCAGCATACGTTCATCTGATCCCTTGTAGTAGGAGACGAGACCCTGTACACGTTTCTGGAATAGGATGGCGTTCTTGACGTCCAGGCCCTCAACAAAGGTATTCATAAACTCTGCAAATTCGGTAGGCAGGCATTCAAGAGCTTCACGCTTAATGTTTTCACGAGCCGCAAGAACTCCACCGGGGAAGGTGGCCGCAAACGATTCACGGATCGTATCCACCCAATCACCGGGAGTCTTGTAGGTGACTGCCTCATCATACTGCACAGCAATACGCTCCCCCTCCTTGTTGTAGACCGACTTGAAATGACCAGGATTGCGAGTGATCTGGATAGACCGTTTCACGCTATTGAATTCTACGGTATCCACTTCCGGCAACTTACGGAAGTACTTCTTCATTCCCGCTTCGTCCCATGTCGGCAGTTCCTTTACGGGGATCACGATACGTTCAATGGGTCCACGCAGGAGGTTCAGGAGGTAAGCGATTTCGTTGGGGCGGTTAATGAGTGGAGTTCCAGAGAGGGCGACAACTTTGCAGTCCCGAGCATAGTAGATGGAGTCGTACAGCCGTTTTCCGATCTCGGAATTATTGATGGTTCGTGAAATCAAGTTGTGGGCCTCGTCGATGATCACGACCGAGTTGTCGAAAGGGTTAGATTTCAGGGGGTCGTCGTCGGTTATAATTCGCCGGACACTCTCGCCTGTAAGACCGTTATAATTGATGAAAGTGTACCTGGTTTTAATGAGATCGTCAATTTGGGCATCAATCCCCTGCTGCGCATCACGTGGCAGGGTTGAATAATTAGACTCCTTGCCAGGAACCGTCACGAAATACCGACCCTTGCTCAAAAACTCAAGGGACATTCCAAGAGCGAGTGCGGGGGTCTTGTCGGCTTCGGTGCGAATGATACGCACTTCCCAGAAATTGTTCTGGACGTAGATGGCATCACCGCATTTCCTGATCTCCTGCTTGAAATTGTCCTGGAGAGAGGCGGGGAGCATGACCCACACCTTCTTGTTGGACAAGAGGGATTCAGCGACCCCTACTGCCGAGCATGTCTTTCCAGACCCAAGACCGTGGTAGACTAGGAGACCACGATACGGAGTTTCAATGGACAGGTAGTCTCGGACGAGTTTCTGGTAGGGCAGGAGTTCCCGAGTCGTCTTTCCAGTTTGTTGGAGACACAGGTCAACGCCCTCATCGTCAGGGGCAGGGTCTTTCCTGTATTTTAGGTAGATTCGGGCAATGTAATCAGCAAAGGCTTTACGGTTCGGCAATACGAATGCCGAGGTCATATTGTATCAACAACGTAAATAAAATACGTTCATGATACAATGAATTTGGACGGAGACCCCCGTGTATGGATGGTCACTATCTACCTCTTTCTAGTGTCTGCCCTCCTATATTTCCGCCCGGCACTTGTCTTTGATGGCGGCAGGGTCAGGGAGTTTGGTGCGGGGCGCAAGGATTCCACGGTCTTCCCCCTCTGGTGGTGGATCATTATGCTGGCTATTACTTCTTACCTACTGGTGCATTATCTTCTACCGGTTTGACGGCTGGCGTTGATTCTTGGGCGGCCTTGATGGCTGCATCCTTTTTGGCTTTCTGCTCAAGCATGTTCTGCTTGAACTGTGTCGCTTCATCCACGCTGGGAATACATACATCGGTAATAGAGTCTCCAACAAGACCATACATTCCCACCACGCATGCGAGCGTAAGGAAGTATCCAATAGATATCCATCCCGCTCGGTCAATCCCTTCAGCAGTAGAATCAAAACTGCGATAGAACCGGTCGAACTGTACACGGAGAATCTCAAAGGTTCGGATAATGAACCATGCTATACCGGGGTAAGCACCCCAGATGGCTCCATGCTTGGCATTCTTTGCGGCGTCGACTTTCTCACAGCTCTGAAAGGTAGCCGCTGCCGAAAACCCGAATCCTAGAAGGAAAAAGAATGCGTAGAGGCCTAGACCAACGCCGATCATAATTCCCCATTCACGTCCTGTTGTCAAAGCAAATATGGCCATCTCTTATTATTCCTTCGGGAGACGAACTTCAAGGGTTTCAGCGAGTTGTGAGAGCGTTTGGAGCATTGCATGGCGCTGGGTATATTGCGGCCTCGTTAAGTTCATACAATCCGCCATGGTCTTCCATCCAATCGCCGAGATTTCCCGCTTCTGCATATTGGTGAAGCGTTGATGAATATCAATGCGATCAGGGCGGGACATGACCGCCACGAAATATTTATGGCGATACATGATTCCATTGGTTCCGGCAAACGTTTCTTCCAACTGAATCCCCGACACCATCGTATACGACGATCGTATGATATTCGTCTCTTCGAAGAATTCACGTTCGGCACATCCTTGATCGCTCTCGCATTTCAGGCGGCGGCCTTTTGGAAATCCCCATTCGGGTTCTGTATACGTCGACGCCGACGATTCAATCTCGGGACGCACAGAGTCAAACTTCTCTTTCGCAAACTTGAGTTCATATTCGTGGCGGTCCGAATTGTTCCAGAGCCGTGACCACAGAGCTTCAAACGTTTCCGATTTAATACGAACAAGTTCTTGTTGGGTCATATTGTCCAGGAGTGTGCGAACATACGGTTTGTCGGTGGGATCAAATTTCCCTCGGACAAAGTCGGTATAGCACATACTGTCCTTGCGTCGGACCATCAAGACTTCTACATCTTCTTGGGAGAGAGGGAGACTTGACGGGTCGCCTGGGTTCGTCAAGTTTCGAATTAGGATAATTCCGCAGGAGAGGACGGGCTCGCCGCAGTCTCGGAATGTATGTCCTCGTTGTCCACAGTTATTACAGAAGATTGTTATGGTAGACATCTTCAATTTCAGTTGGTCTATCTGCCAACAAGACAATTCTGCTTCCGTTTTTACCTCTTCTATAAACAATAAGAATGAGCACCTCAGATCCGAATGCGGACGCAGTAGCGGCGGCAGCGGCCAAAGACCCGAATGCCAAGGCACCGACTCAGGCAGTTGGACCCGCTAACGGTGTTTCTTTCACCTTCATGGTCGGACCTGTGATTGCAACTGCTGTGTTCATAGTGGTGGAAATCGGACTGGCATACTACTATTTTGGCCGCTCAACCGATCCGCTCCGGTCCCGTATTATGTGGTTCACCATCTTCACGGTCCTGGCGGCTCTTGTGATCTACGGATCGTATTTCCTCTATGAGGGAACATTGACGGCCCCAACCTGGTCGGGAACCGTGACCCCGTCGGCGGGCGTGACCACCAACCGGTCAATGGTTATTCCCGGATCATCCATCCCCGTCTCGGTCGGAACCAATGGCGGCAATTACGGCGTGCAGTGGTGGATGTTTATCCAGGATTGGAACTATAAGTTTGGGCAGGAGAAGACTGTTCTGACCCGAGGTGCGTCCGGAGCACTCAACCCTTACGTGTTTCTTGGTGCCGTTGAGAACACGCTGGATGTCAAGATCAATTTGATGTCGGGTGCGGCTGGGTCTGGAGGTTCAAGCACGCCTGCACCGTTAGGATACACCGGTGGGTCCACGGATGATTCTTACACGTGCAAGGTCAAGAACGTTCCTCTCCAGTCGTGGTTCTGTATCTCACTCTCGGTCAGCAACCGCAATGTGGATATCTACCTCAACGGCATGCTTGTACGCTCGTGCCTGCTCCCTGCTGTCCCCAAGGCTCCTGGCGGTGACTGTGGCGTCATGACCGACGGTGGGTTCTCTGGAAACTTGGCCGCACTCAATTTCTATGCTGGTGCCCTGAACCCCGCCATGGCTATGGCGTTCTACCAGGCTGGCCCGCCATCGGCTGCCGTTGCCCAGACTTCTTCTACGGCCAATACCCCCACAAAGCCCTACATTGTGAAACTGGCCGTAGTTGACCCGGCTGGACAGGAATTAAACAAGTATACCTACTAAATAATAGGAAGGAATGGATACTCGGACCATCCTCATTTCACTGATGACGCTCATTGTTCTTGGCGTTATGATACTTCTCGCATACGAGTTTAGTTACGGGTTTTGGACTGGAACACCGAGCGGACTCAGGCCAGTGATGACGAGTGTAACGATTGTAGGGCCGCTACAGGACGGACAGACGAGCCAGGAGTATAATTCCCTGCTGCCTCTCTCGAACAACGAGAACGAGGGTATTGAATTCTCATACGCCGCCTGGATCCAAATTAACGATTTTGATCCCCCGAACAATCCTATTTTGTTCACAAAGGGAAGCCCCGATCTTTCGATGCAGTCTCCGTCCGTCATCATGAACAAGGGAAAGAACCAGATTACAGTCACACAGGATACGTATGATAAGTCTAATCCCGAAAAGGTCGTGATCGGAAATCTCCCAGCCGGAAAGCTCAACCATATTGCTGTATGCGTGAACCAGACTTCGCTGGATGTATACATCAACGGACTCCTCTACCGCCATGTAACCATGAAGAGACTCCCGCTACAGAACCAGCAGCCTGTCTACGTTGCTGGAGCCGGAGGATGGAACGGCCAGATTGGAAGTTTAGTCTACTACAATTACGCCCTGACCCCCGACGCTGTGCGCAGCCTTGCAAACACTCGGCCATCTGTCAGCGCCGATACACTGCAATACTACCCCTCATATCTCTCCACCGACTGGTGGATCGGAGTCCATCATTGATCACATAAGCCCGTTCATGGCCGCCTTCCCTGCCCCAGCATTAATAGCATCCTGGAGTTTCTCCTGCTTCTTCTGAATAATGGAAAGACGGATATTTGGGTATACAAGTTCTTTTGCAAATGCCGGATCTACATCAAACTGCTCTCGTTCTCGTTGCTGTCGTGTGATAAATATCAGACCGACAATTGCGAGCGTGATAAATCCTACGAGGACATAGGACTTCATTTGTTGGTTATTATTCTTAGCGGAGGGTTGAATTAATCTCGCCGTCACTCTCCGACCGTTTCCTATCGGACTCTGCGATCTTGAATTCCATCTTGCTTAGACGCTGGTTAATATCAGGAACACTCGTAATGCCAAACAGGTGTTCCCGCCGGTTCGGCGATAGCATACAGACGACTAACATGGCCAGGACTACAAACCCTACGAGGACGTAAGCTTTCATTGTTGTTTGCGAGTGAAAACATTTGCTAGTCGTCTTTCTCATCTTCCTTAGCTGCCAGGTCTTCCATTTTTTGAAGCTGGGCATCGAACAGTGACAACGTTCCTTTGCGCCCATGTTTCTCGAGGACTGCTGTGACTACCTCCAAACTTTTCTCCCTGCTCATAGGCGGTGGTTCCTTCTTCTTTCTCATATGTTCCCTCTCCTGTGTCATTCCCACAGTTGCGACGAGTAGAACTATGACTAGGAAAAGCAGAATGAGGTCTTCCATATCTTTATTCTTAGCCATCAATAAAGATACAATGTCCACATGTTCTATTGCGTATGGTATTGGCAAGGATACGAGTGCAAACTTTGTGATTCAACTTCGTGATGCCTCGGATGTGACTCGTCTTCTCCGTCAGCAGGGTGCGAAGCGCAATTACCAGGTATTAAGTTCGACGGGAAAGAATCAACCGCCGGTCGGAGGTATTTCGCACACAGATTTCCTGGATATGGCGTATACTACTCAGTCGTATGGCCCGTCGAATGCTTTAATGTCGACTCGTGGATATCAGGTCCCCCAGTGCTCCCCCTGCGGTACGGGATCGCTCACTCCCTTCAGCACAGTGCGAGTTTCAGCTAGTCTGATCCGTTACTAGATCTTGATCTTCATTCTGGATTGCCTTTGACGTTTTCCGAAGAACAGATTTAATCCGGTTCTTCTGCGTCTTGTTCAGTGTCCCTGGTTTATACGCAAAAAAGAGCCTCAAGAATTCATTTGATTTTTTGGGAGTCTTTTCAAAGAGATCGCTCTTGTTCTTTTTGATTTCCGTGAGTGTATCCTGATGTCCCAGGCAATCTAGAGGGGTCAAGAGCTCAAACCGACGTTTGGTGGATGCCGCAAGATCCATCAGGCGCTGGCAGATACAGATCACACGGTCCTGGTCGTATCCCCCCTCAATAAAATGGGCGTCAGCATAGACGAAGGCAAAGAAGAATTGGAGGAGGGTGGGAATAGAGGCGACACGCAGCCCGTTCTGGAGGAGGTGGTAACTGTGGCATGCAAATGTCTTGAATACACGCACAATAAGGTCTCCTTTCTTGTCCATAATATCGACGTGGGCAGGAAGGAGTTCAGCGTAGGCTGGACGTTCCTGCACATCTATATCATCACCCAGAATGTTCATGAACTGGTTGATTGCCTCTGACATATCGTCGGCCAGAACATCGATGGGTGTTTGCCAAGTATTGTTTCGTAATTTTGAGTGAAGATCAAGGGCGTGGATTCCTAGGAGAACAATATTCTTGGTCATGAGGAGCTTTTCAATCCCGTTTCGTTGGACGTCTCCCAGCGTAATATATCCCCGTTCTGGATGAGCCTTGCATCCTACGGGGTAATGTTTGTTCAGAAGCATCAGGCGCTTGTACACCTTTTCCCAGCGAGAGACGTCGCCACGGGGGCGGGACAGTTCGAGATACATTGACATCCGCAGGAAGTTCGGGGATACATAATGAATTCCGCCCTTGATGATTTCCTCATCCCACAGATGCTTGAACACCGGGGTCTCGAGGTATGTGATATCAGCCATACCAGTATAATCCACAAACACCTTGAAGGTCATCAAGTGTGCACCCGGCTTGACTTCAATATTTCTGAATCCACGGGAATAGAAAATGTCTGCGAGTTCTAGGGCATGAATCTGGGGTCTCTCACTGTAAAAATCGTAGTCTGGAACGTCGTAGTTTGGATCGTAGATCTTGTCTTCTTTCGGGAGGAGGTTGTTGATCGCTGTTCCGCCGTAACATAGGACACGCTTGGCCTGAATAAATTCTTTGACGATCTGAAGGACTTCACGAACCTTTGGATCATGCGCAACTTCGTAATCTACGATGTTTTGTGCCTTCTTTATTAAGACGGCGTCCATTCCTTATACATATCCGACAAAATGGATTGTCCTGCCAAACTTTCTTCTGGCGGACAAGAGTAATATGTCCGAAATTAAGACCGCACGCCGTCGTCGTACAAAGAGCGGGGAGGCTGCTCCTCCTCCCCCGCCGGACCAGAAGTCGCCCAAGAAGAATAACCGATACCCTTTACGCAGCAAGGACAAGCCGATAGAGAGCGTGCGGTGGGTAGATGACGATACGCTCTTCGACGACGAAGAAGATTCGGACTTTGAAGAGTCGGAGAAGTCTGAGTCAGTGACGAAGACAAAGACGAAACCGAAGCTTGCGCTGAAGCTGGACGAGTCGGAGGAAGAGGAGGAAGAGGAGGGGGAGGACCAGATCATCCACGGAATTAAGGTCCCGTTCAATATGCCAGTATCCGTCAAGATCCATCTCCACGCAAACGTAGACGCCGAGGTCGAATATGATGATGAAGATGGTTACGGAGACGAGGATGGCGACGAAGACGAAGACGAAGATGGTTACGGAGACGAGGATGACGACGAGATCCCCCACGCATTCATCCAGAATTTGTTTGCCAGCAAGCTCAAGAACCATCCGATGTTCACCATTGCCGGAGACAATGAGAAGAAGAAGGAGAAGGAGAAGAAGAGCGTTAAAGACGAACCGGCGATCCGCCTTTCCCGTCGTGAAAGCGACTACTTCCAAGGACTCACGAAACAGGCAAAGAAAGGTGCACTCAAGAAGATGAAGACTGTATCTGATCTTCTCGGTGAATCCGAGATCCCTTACAAATTCCGTGTTCTGGACATCGATATGCCTGCGAAAGTCCAGTGTGAGATTATCCGCAAGGTAGATGCCATGAACCGTATGGGCTCCGAGAACGGCGAGTCGCAGAAACTCCGTAACTGGATTGACGGTGTGCTCCGTGTTCCGTTCGGTAAGAATGTGCCCCTGCCTGTAACCATCAAGGACGGGCCCGAGAAGTGCTCGTTGTTCCTGAAAGATGCTCGGTCAAAGATGGACAAAGCGACCTACGGGATGGTGTCTGCCAAGACCCAGATTCTACAGATCCTGGCACAGTGGATTTCCAATCCTACCTCCGTCGGCAATGTCATTGCTATGCGTGGCTCAATGGGTGTAGGCAAAACCTCCTTTGCCCGCAACGGAATCGCCGAAGTTCTGGGTCGCCCATTCATCTTCACATCCCTGGGCGGCGCATCAGATATCGCCCATTACTCTGGTCATTCGTATACCTACGAGGGGTCCATGTGGGGTCGGATTGTTGACTCGATCATCCAGGCAGGGTGCATGAACCCTGTGCTCTACTTTGACGAGCTCGATAAGGTCAGCGGCACTCCTCACGGTGAGGAAATCATCTCCATGCTGATCCATCTCACGGATCGCTCCCAGAACTCACAGTATCATGACCGTTACTTTGCTGGAATTGACTTTGATCTCTCTCAATGTCTCTTCGTGTTCTCATTCAACGACGAAGAGCGAGTCCACCCTGTTCTCAAGGATCGTATGCGAGTCATCAATATCCCAGGATACAAGGACTCCGAAAAGAAGGTCATTGTCGCCAACTATATCTGGCCAGATATCCTTCGTCACGCTGGGATTTCCCGTGAAGATCTGTCGGCTGACGAAGAGGCCGCAGAATACATCATCAAGGAATACTCCAACAATGAGGCGGGAATGCGCAATCTCATCCGTGTCGTGGAAGCTGTTGTTGCTCGTGTCAACCTTATCCGCATCTCCGACGAGGAGAGTGCCAAGGCATACAAGTTCTGGATCCCCGTGACATTCCCCATGAAACTCACCCGCAAGATGGTGGAGACGGTCTTGACCGATTTCAATACGACTCTGCCCGAACACTGGCGTTCATTATACACGTAAAGTTCTGAACCAACAATACAAATGTCACTCAAGGAAGAGGCACAATTCGCCAAGCGCCATATCCGCAATCGTTTTTCGCTTATGGTTCTTCCCCATGTCGCCGAGGGAATCTGGTCGGTCTACGAGAACGCCAAGACCATCTGCGAGAAGAACAACCAGACAGATCAGATTCTGAAGACGTTCCAGAATCTCCTCACACGTATTCCCGTATGGACTGAGGATGTTCTCCAGACGGAAGTTAAGCGCATTATTACTGCCTCCAAGTGCTCGTATCTAGAGGAGCTTCTTACCGGAGTTCTCCTAACCTACCTCCGTGCGTTTGCTGCCATCCAGTATCGTTCGACCCAGGACAGCATTGATGTAGAGTTTGAGCGCCCGCCCCTACCCAAGTTCGTGCACGAATACTACAAGGAAGTCGCTCGGCGTGCATGGGAACACGCCTACCTGTTTCGCACGGTCGGTGTATCCACCGAGCAGCAGGCACGTAACCGCAAGGAGATTGATGTCATTCTAGATACGGCGTTCGATACAGTTCTGGACTCCTTCCTCCCGTGGCAGTCTATTGTGAATACGTATTTCTCAGTGGAGGATGCGCCTCAGAAGGCCGAGGACGTGATTCAACCTACCGAGATTGCGTCCGCTCCCGCCCCGCCCCCTACCCCTGTCCCTGTCCCTGCTTCCGATGAGAAGAAGGTGGCGTTCGAAGTAGAGGAATCCGAGGACGAGGACGACGATGTTGGAACCGACGACGAGGATCATCCCAAGCTCCAACTGTCCGATGAGACTGCCGAGATCGATCTGGGAATCGAAGAGGAAGCCGAGAAGAAGAAGGAGGAGGAGGAGAACGACGATAAGGACGTGAAGCTAGAAGCCAAAGATGGCGAGCTCGTTCTAAAGCTGTAAACAAATCCACCTGAACCTATCAAATAGAACAATGCTGGACACGAATCTTCTGATTGTCATTGTTCTCGTAGCCCTTGCTGGAATCGCAGTGTATGCTGCTGAACGGTATACTAAGAAGCAGCCGGTCGATTGGACGGATGCGTCTAAGATTGGTCTGTTGTCCGGCGCCGGCGCAGGTGGACTTCTGTTTGCTATGGGCGGAGATACCGAGACTGTTGTAGCCACGGCATCCGTTGCGTCCACGGCTGTTCAGGATATGTTTGTCGGGAAGCCCAGCTTCTAAACTAAATGAAATATACGGTATATACAAACAAAATGCAGTGGCTCATGCTCGCCTTTATCGCTCTCCTCTTCGCTGCCCTGACCCCCGGTGTCCTGGTGACCCTACCCCCTCGTTCGTCGAAGCTGGTGGTTGCCCTCACCCACGGTGTAGTGTTTGCCCTAGTCTACCACCTCACCCGCAACACGGCCCGTGCGATGCTCGGTGGCCGTGAGGGCGTTGATAAGACGCTCAAGAAGAAGGAGGACGAGGACAAGAAGGACGAGAAGTCCTAAACAAATTCACTCGATCACCAAGCATGTCTCACCTCGAGGCACTTTGTCGATAATGTAAACCGAGCCAAATTTCTCAATCTGCTTGCGAGGCACCGCCGTATCACGGCAGTACCTGGCAATCGCCTTATACAGGTGGAATCCCCGGTAACGTTCACTGAAATCTCCGTTCTCCGGATCACGGAACAGAATAGACTTGCCATCTGGAAGTGTGAGCCATGTCATGAACATCTTGAACAGCGGGTTCGACACATACTTGTCGTCGGCTCCGTCTGGAAAACAGTCCCAGAACAGGGACGTAGCAAGACGGACTAGATCAAACGACGGATTCGGCTTGATTTCGGGATACTTTGGGTTATAGAACGGAGCGACGTTGTATTGTCCCCCCGCCTCTTCATCCTGGTGAAACTGGTCAGACATGAAGAACTTCGACTCTTTCATCTTTGGGACTTTCACGGAAAACGAAGCCCGATCGAAATCAATGATCTTAATCAGTTTGCCATACGTGGGAACACGATAACTCTTGCCACCAACGTTATAGTAGAAAAACTCGGCGGTCGTGGGGACATGCATCACATTCATGACATGGAGATCGTTGTGGACAAACGCAAACGTCCGCTGCGCATACGCAAGTGCAAAGATGACTTGGGCGATCCACGCACATCGCTTTGAAACATCATGGTTCTCTTTGAAGAGGGTATACAGTGTCCCCTCGCACTTCTCCATGACCGTGATCTGAATAGGAGCATCCTTGAATACGGCGTGGGCAAACGCTTCGTCATGCTCCTCCTGCGAGAACCCAGATCCAGTTTCTTCGCTCCCGCTGTCGTCGTCATCCTCCTCTCCTTCACTATCGCTCGCACACGAACGCACTCCAAAAATGTAGTCCGTAGAACAGCTATCTGACTCTCCCATTTCTTCCGGTGTCTCTTCGGCATCACCATCGAACGCAGAAGGAAGAACTGGAGGGGTAGGGATATTCATGGGCTCGAGATCTACAGCTCCCAGATCAATGTCCTCAGAAGACTCGGCAAGTTCAAGAACAGGGACCTCTGGTTTGCGTAGACGCAGGTCAAAGAAGTGCCCGATGTTCTGGGAGAACCAGGGCCGATCACACAGATCTTCGTAATCATCGGAAATATCCAGGACATGCCGCTCAGAGATTCCAGAGAATACACCGTAGACACGTGGAAAATGCTGGCATTCCGATTCCGAGAGAACAAGGGATGCGAGAGATCCAACGTAGGCGGCATTGTAAGGGTTCTGGATACGCAGGGGTTCGGCAGATACATCGTCCGTATTGGGAAGACCGGTCCCCGCATACTCTCCGTGCATCACATGGTAGGGAGAATACAGCATCGTCTTCTTCAGATGAATCGGGACTTCACGACCAGACACGTAGACTGCAGCCTCACTACTGATTGTCTGGATCGGCAGACGGAGTTTCAGGCCGTAATGGTATGGCATCCGAACATTCTCCAGCTTGAATAGTTTCTGGATGGAAGGGAAGTAAGGCTGGATGCGGCGAAGACCCCAGAATTTCTGAGACTGTTCCTGAAGTCCCTGGAGATTCGAACACTTCTGAACATCCAAATGGATATTGGATGTTCGTAAGTCGGGCGTTGGCTTTGGCATTCGGTTTCCCGTTATGTATACTTCCCTGCTTTTTGCTTCTCGCTATACCGCAGGGATCCGTCGATGATAGACCCTTCGGCAGGGAATACCTTGTCAAAGACGTTCCCAAGAAACTGCTTGAAGACATACCTCATCTTATCTGAAAAGTCCTGAAGGAATACGAACAGGGAAAACATGAAGAACAGTCCGCTCGTATACGAGTCTACGAAATCTTCCAGTCCTTTCCTCACTGGGATAATGGGTGTCGACGTGTTGATGAAGTAGACTAGCCAGAATGACACCAGACCAATGATCGCAATTTCAAGGGCAATGTCGGTAAGTTGGAACGCAAGTCCTTTGGTCTCCCACTCGGTGGATTCTGGAGGATCATAAGTGTCGAACAGATAGTAGAGAACAAACGAGAGGAATCCCCCTGCTAATGCATACATAATTGAAAAAACTATAATGTTAGCCGTCACCCGCAGGGAATCACCCGACGATAAATGCACGTTGTGGATATTGTAGGCGTATGCGTGTTTCGCCATCTTATTATCTTCTGAGAAATGAGTATAGGGTAGAATGAACTTTAACATTCGTCAATTCAATATGGAAACGATCAAGCAGAGATGTTCTATGGACTCCCATAAATCTCCTATGATCGTGATTATCGGCAAGAAAGATACCGGCAAATCGTTCTTGGTTCGTGATATTCTGTTTCACAATCAGGATGCGTTCCCGATTGGAACTGTGATTTCCGGAACAGAGGTAGCCAATCGCTTTTTCCAGGATATGGTCCCCTCCAAACTCATTCATGACAAGTACAAACCTGAAATTATCATGAACGTCATTCGCCGTCAGTTGGCGCTCAAACAGCAGCGTGGGAATGGAGCAGGGTCCAACGTAGATCCTCGTGCGTTTCTCATTCTTGACGATTGTCTGTTCGATAACACGTGGATTCAGCAGGAGTCTACACGCTACGTATTCATGAACGGTCGCCACGTCGATTTATCCACCATGATTACTATGCAGTATCCTCTCGGTATTCCTCCCTCTCTCCGCACGAACGTAGACTTTGTCTTCATTCTGCGTGAGAACATCATTGGAAATCGAAAACGTATCTACGAAAACTACGCAGGTATGTTTCCCTCCTTTGAGATGTTCTGTCAATTCATGGATCAGTGCACGGAGAATTATGAGTGTATTGTTATTTGCAACTCGTCTGTCTCGAACAAGTTGGAAGATCAGGTATTCTGGTACAAGGCCAGCGACCACCCGCAGTTCCATATGTGCGCAGATTCTTTGTGGGCCGACAACAAGCCGTTCATGTCGACTATGCTAGCTGCCAATGATTACAACGCTGAACTTGCCTCCAGTCGTCGGGGTCCTTCAGTATGGGTAAAAAAACAGGGAACATGAACCGTTTACTCCCGCATCCCGCCCTCTGCCGGGTGAACGGGTGCCTCGAGCGCCTTCAGCTGAGCCTGCTCGGCCCGGCGCTTAGCGTTCTCCTCACGCTGCGCCTTCATCGCCCCCTCACGCTCCTCCGCAAAGAACAGCTCACGGTTCGACTCATTCTCCTTGTACTTCCGCATGATCTCGTTGAGCTGCGAGTTGGCGTACTCTACGTTCTCCATGAGGTGCTCGGAAGGCTCCCACGGCAGCCAGCAGCCCATACGGCCGATCATCAGATTGTCCTTGGGATACTTCCGCTGTAGAACCTTGCACCACAACTGCGCCTCCTCGTACGACGGGAAGGCACGACGGACCTTGACGCCACGGATATTGCACTGGAAGCTGTTCGCATTGTCGAAGGCCTCCTGTACCTCCTTCTCGTGCTTGAGGAGGAATACCTGATACTGCTCGGGGACATCCGTCTTCTTGATCTCATCACGGTGGGTCTTCTCGAACTCGTGGATATCCTTCATGATATCGTCCACCTTGAGCGAATACTTCGTGGAGATGTACGCCGCAAAGTGCTCGAGACCCTTCACCTTCCAATCATAGTCCATCCACTGAATGAACTTCTGGAAGAAGAAATCGTTCTTCTTCTCAATGACCTTTTCGGGCGAGATGAACGATACAATACAGTACCGCTGGTTGGGGAGCTCGGGGTCCTCCTCGAGGTAATCCACCATCTCGCCGTCCTCATGCGTAGGAAGTTCAACCTTGGTGCGAGTAGAAGAGCTCATTTATACTCTCTAACCCTACACGTTAAAATGCCTTTTTCCCGCAGGTATTATCACGCCTTCATGAGGAAAAGACCCGCAAACGTCAAGACAAGACCGACATACTGTATCGGCTTCTCTAGACGGTCTCCCAGAACCACGTAAGCCGCTGCGCTTTCTAGGATCCCTGACATGCCGTCCCACATACCGTTGACATAGAGGACATTTGCCCTGCTTAGAGACTGTATGAGGAAGAACACAACCCCTGCGTATCCTGCGATACCGTGGAACAGGTAGGTGATATTGTTGGTCTGGGCGTAGAACCGCAGGGCAAAGTCGCCGTAGATTTCTACGACTGATAGGAAGAAGATAGATGATAAGGCGCTTTCCATTACTCTTCTACTCGGTGAATTTCAAGATGAGGACGCCTCCGCCGATCATCGCAATCGCAAGGTAATCGTGGATGTGCAGCCGTTCCTTAAAGTAGAGGACTCCGACCGTCGTCGTCGCCATGACCGACAGGCCCGACCAGAGTGCGTTCGTGAACGCCATCCCAGTTAGCTTGAACGTCTGAACTAGCATGACTCCGACCATGGAATAAAAGAAGACGCCGAGGAGGAAGAACCGCCAGTCTTCCACCGACGACTTGAAGCAGCTCATCGCACATACTTCCAGGGACACGATCACTAGAACATATAGAATAATAATCACATACGGTGAGAACATTCTTTACTTATCCCAAGTCACCCGAATTTTTCTCCTTCATCAAGTATAAACAAATGTCCGATTCCTCTGCCAAGGCCGCCCCCGCCCCGTCTATGGGAATTGACGTCGCCGACCTCGTCAAGCGCCTGGTCAAGTACGCCCTGGAGGGCCTCGCCGTCGCCGTGGCGTGCTACCTGCTCCCGGGCAAGAAGCTGCGTGTCGATGAGATCGGCACCATCGCCCTGACTGCCCTCGCCGTGTTCGCCATCCTCGATATCTATGCCCCCTCCGTCGGCTCGTCGGCCCGCACGGGTGCCGGCTTCGGTATTGGCGCCAACCTGGTCGGCTTCCCTGCCCGCTTCTAAGAAGTTTTAAGGGAGCGACTCCATACATGTAAATGTTCCGGTATAACGGAAAGTGGTATACCGTAAACCCCAAACTGGGTGAACCTGAGCGCCAAACACATGCACTCATGTGGACACTGGCCCCTGGTACTCCTCAGCAACAAGCGTATAGGGAATGGTATGCTCGTGAACGGAAAATAACGTCTATTCTCTATCCTAATAAATAGATAGATGGACGTCCTCAAGACTGGATTAATCGCAAGTGGCGTCACGTTGGTCGCCCTGTTCGTCTTTATCGGTATCTACTGGGCTATTCGTGGATACCCCCCAGCCAGCCGTATGCTAGTCGAAGAAGTCAAAGAAATCGGGATTCCCGATGACAAGGCTCATTTTATGTTTTTCTATACGAAGTGGTGCCCGTATTCTGAGGAGGCTCAGCCGATCGTCAAGAGCCTGGAGACGATTATGAAAGACCGGACGTACGGTGGCAAGACTATTACTGTTCAGTATGTTAACTGTGAAACCGATAAGAAGTGTTCGGAGTATCGTGTCACGTCTTATCCGTCATATAAACTCAAGACATCCTCCCGGACATTTGAATACCTGGGTCCTCCGAAAGTCACGGTCTTACGTGAGTTTCTCGTGGAGGCCCTCGGTCCGGAACTTATGGTAGCTGGTGCGACCGACACCGAGTAGATGCCGAACAATATCCACCGAATCCCAAAACGTGAACATCTGTGCGCTGTTTTCTATCAGCAGACACGTGTTTAGGGGATACATATCTTTCATGGAATGCGTGTCCTTGATATTTCGGCTGAAAGCGACCGCCGACATATAATTGTCGATCGTAATCTCCTTGGTCTGTGCAGTCATGAGAAACAAGGTCTTTTCCCGAACTTTCTGGGGAACAACGTCAAGGATACGACCACACAGAACAGCCCCGTCTACAAAGAGCTTATTTTCAATCGTGTGAGGCGTAAAGATGTATGGAATAGAAAACGAGGCACGCAAGGCATCCCATACCTTGATTGTCTGTCCAAACACTGCGACTTTCAGGGTTGACAGATCCGAGGCAATGATGTGGAGAGGAATGGCCGCATCTCCTATCCGCAGTTCTCCAAAGTCAAGTCCCCTCTTCTTGAACTCTGTCTCCAGAAGCGTATAGATCTTAGACCCATCATCAATTCCATTTGTCTGGGTCAACCCCAAAAGAGTCTGGAGACGTAGAGGCTGGAACGCATCCTGCATATTCCCAAGCAATTCTGTAAGCACACTCAGATCGTCCACCGAAAACTCAAACGCAATCAGGGCTGCAATAAGAGCACCCATAGAAATACCGTAAATCCCGTTGGTAAAGATATTGTGAAGAAACTTCTCGTTCGTTTCTTCTGAAAATGCCTGAAGTGCTCCGATCTGAAGAACTCCTCGCATTCCTCCACCATTTAAAGCTAGACCCGTGTATTTCATTGGTGCTTCTTTTCTGCGTGTATGAAAATGCTTCGGGCCAAAGACCTGTGGAAGCAGGAGGAAGAACGCAAGACATCCAAGATGCAAGCGATGCGCCCGGTTCTTTCGAATTTATCCAGCCAACTGAAAACCTATGCTATTCACAACCCTGCTGCACCCTATTTTGTCTACGATGTTCCTTCCTTTGTGTTTGGATATCCTCTTTATGACCACCGTGAAGCTATAGAGTATGTTAGGGATGCTCTTGTAGAACAAGGGTTCCATGTATGGATTACCCCCACTCTGACTCTCGTGATTTCGTGGATTAAACCTCAGACCCAATCTAGTAGATTACGTGCTCCTCCGAAATCAGGGGCGGATTACCGACCCTTTGTCTACGATGACTCGGCCATGGATTTCTTGCGTCATTCTATGAACAGATAAAAACGAACGTTGAGATACTTAGATGTCTTGGAGCACAAACATGTGTGATGAACACTCTGAGAAAGATATTCGGGTAGAAGAGGGACAGAGAGTGTGCACGGCATGTGGAACGATTATGGAGCAAACGATTGACGAGGGTGCGGAGTGGAGATATTACGGAGCCGAAGACCGGAATGAAGATCCTACTCGTGTCGGTCTAACCATCAACCAATTGCTTCCCGATTCATCGTATGGATCTATGGCCATGAACAAGAAAACATCGTCGCCGGCATTCAAGAGCATTCAGCGCTTATCAGCATGGTCCCTCGCTTCCCATTCTGAACGGTCTTGGCTCGCTGCCCTGGAAACACTGAACCAGTACGCTTACCGCAACGGATTCACGAAAGCTATTCTCCAGGAAGCCTGCGCCCTGTTTCGTGGTCAGGAAGACGCCCTGAAACTCAGAGGGGAGACGAGAAGGGCTCTGATGGGTGCAGTGTTCTTTGTAGCGTGTCGCCGTATGGGGGTATCCCGAACCCACGAGGAAATTGCGGCTATTGTGAATGTCTCCACTCGTGCTCTTTCCAAGGCGATCCAGACCTTCGGGATCCACGCTGAGGAGAATCCCCTCTTGAAGACCCAACTGTCTTTGGCTGAGAGGATGATGAACGGCTTATCTATCCAGGAACACCAGAGAACAGAGATCTTGGCAACTATTCAACATATCTTCAAATCCCCCGACGAGGAATTGGAACATACACCAAAAGTCATGGTCTCGGGAATGATTGCTCGAGTTCTATGTGAAGGGCTGTCGAAAGCAGAGACCAGGGCAACCCTGAAAGAGTTCTCCAAGCACTCCGGAGTATCGGTTGTTTCTATCCAAAAAGTCATGAATGGAGTATAACAAGAAGCACTAGGATGTCAGCGTCTCTTATGAACAAGGAACGGTTCAATCCGTCTCGCCTGTCGAATTTGGCGGTATGGTTGGACGCATCTCCGTCCAATACGTTGAATAATGTTATATGGGCAGATCGATCGAGTAATGGTAATAATTTTACCATAACGTCTGGAACCCCCACAATTTCTGCGACAACGACAGGTCAACCGTCCGTCTTTTTTCCTAGAGGGGTGCAGATGAAATCAACAAGTTCTCCAACGACGTTTTCCTCCAAATCCTTCGTGGCCGTGTACCAGTGCCCAACTGTCGGCTCTGCCATGAATATCGGAATCGGATCGAATACGAATAGCAGTGCATTCGGTATATGCCAGTCCAATAACCTTCTCTACTCCCCATACCAGTACGGTGTGGGCGACATTTCGTTTGGTGTCGCAAATTACACGGGCATGAACTATGCCTTCGCATCCTTCAATGCTTCTACCAATATTATCACCGGCGTCCCTGGATTCAACAATCTTTCTACGGCGGCAGTCGCATTCCAGAACAAAGCCTTTGTCACTCCTTTCTACATCGGTTCTTCCACGAGTCTTTACACGTCCAGCGGATTCCATCTCTGCGAATTCATTGCTACGTCCAACGCTTTAACCCCCTCTGACCGGCAGGATGTAGAAGGATACCTTGCTGCCAAGTGGGGATTATCGGCTCAACTCCCATCCTATCATCCTTACAAGAACTTTCAACCATCGGGAGATCAGTGGATCCCGCCAACCCTTCCTACCACGATTTCAGGACTTGTATCCTGGCTGGATATGACGTATCCAGGACAGACCATAGCGAGCATTTTCGATCGTGTTAGTGGGTCGTTTACAGTAAACGTCGGATCTGGAAACCAGTTCCAGATATCCAATATCAACAATCTTCCAACCTTGTATTTCCCTGGAACGAACAACAGCTATTTGTACAAAAACAGCCTGCCTCCTACAGCCGAAGGGTCTGTTCTCTTCGTATTCAATATCACAGATACTCGAAGTGATCTCCCTATTCTTGCATGGAGAGCGTCTACTGGCACTCCTCCGTGGGGTCCCCTTCTTACATACAGCGGTTTGCAGACCCTAACCCTCCAAAACAATTATGTTGGAACAACCGATGAAGATAAATTTCCCGTAACTTTCCCAATGGCCACGGGAACCAACCTCGTATTTTTTGCATGGGATAATACCAATTCTTACCTTTCTGTGAACGGTGGAACTCCTGTGGTCGGGTCAAATGCGATTCCTGGAAGTGCAACTACCATGTATGTTGGAACGAATATTGGGACATGTAATAGTCCAACGATGAACTTTGGTGAACTTGTGGTATACAATCAATACTTTGAACAGTCGGAGCGCCAACTGCTCGAAGGATACCTTGCGTGGAAATGGTCAATTGTGAGTAAACTTCCAAGCGGTCATCCATTTTCCAAGATATCACCGATCGGAGCTACCGTATCGGAAACGGGTGCACTCAACATCCCCGCCCAAATTGGGAGTTTGACGACATGGCTGGATGCGGCGGATTCGTCTACGATCAAATTACAGGGAACATCTGTTAACGAATGGTCAGATAAATCTGCTACGAGCGATGTGTTTACGGGAAGTAACCTTCCAACATATTCCAACACTGGAGGCCCATTCCTTCCTGGAGTTTACTTTGAGGGGGCTAACTCCCTCCGTGGAACCGTGAATGCGGCAATCCAGAGTGGAGTTGGAACGTGTTTCATGCTTGCGACAATAATTGGTAACAATGGCCAAGTCTTTACGGGGGGATATGTATCTGGAACTCCTAAGATTGGCGATTCGTTTGGATTGATGTGTGTCGATAAAAGCGTTACGTGTCCTTTCCAATCGGACGCTAGAGTCAACAGAAATCCATTACTTGGAACTCTGAATACGGCGCCCACTGTTCTTTTCGCTCGAATGAACACGAGTGGTATTCCATCGACGGGCGAGGGAAGCTACGGGTTCGCAACTCCTGTCAACCAAAAGGAAATAATCAGGGATACCGAAACTTTCTGGCAACCGTCGGTTCCATCGGCCTCCCCATGGAATCTCGGGTTTATTTCAACAAATCCAGCACTGCAAGATTTCTACCTCCACGAGTTTCTGTGTTTCTCCGAGTATTTCACCGAGAGTCAGAGATTCGTGGTAGAAGGGTATCTCGCATGGAAATGGGGGATTCAAAGCCAGCTTCCGATGGAACATCCATACAAGAACGCTAGACCTCAGAGTTATAGTGCGTAGTAGTTACTCAAACTTCCAGAGTATACGATACTCAGAAGAGCGTTTGAAATCATTGTGAATGGACTGGTCATATTCAGAATAGTTCCTACGGTCGGAGTAATCGACATACTTCCAGACGATACATTCTTGACTGTCCAATACATCCCCATGGATGCGTCTGCTCCCGGGAGGACGAGGCTGGTAGTAGAAACCGTCAATAAGAACGTTGTAGATTGCGTCGCCGCAGTCAATGTGAGTGGCGAGCCGCTTATGAGCGAAATATTCAGTCGTGATGTGACATAGAAGTCCTGTAGTTGAACTCCGCCTATTAAGCTCGATAGTGTGGAAGTTGTAGTTTTCACAGCACTGCAGGTTACGACATTGCTCCTGAGTGAGACTCCGCCTATATAGCTGCACAAGGTAACATCAGACGTTATGAACCGGCCTCTTAGGAGGGTGAAATCTCCACCCACACTAAGTTGTGCCTTGTTTGTTAATGCGTTTCCTGTGCAGAAGATTAGGTTTGTGTTCCCTCCCCTTGCGCCAATACGTGCATCGAAATCTACTCCAGCGCCAGTCGAAATATTCACGAAGAACGCATTTGCATCATTATTGACGGGATCAGCAGCAACCACAATGTTCGACAAAAACATAGACGCTCCACTAACATTCAGTGAATATCCGGAAATACCAACGGTTGTTCCAATGCTGAGGCATCCCGATGCCGTGATCCGCAACTTTTCTCCAAAAGCATTGGAGAAGGAAAGTGCATTGGATGCTGGACTGAGGAGTGTTCCGCCGGAGGATAAGGAGATGGATCCGACTCCTGAAATAGACTTGGTATTCATATTCACGTTGGAGATCGCAGGGTATGCAGACCATGCAGTCAGACCGCCAGACAATGTGAGTGCCTCACCTTTCAGCCAATATTGGGAGACATTGATCGTTCCTCTTGTCGCATCAATCGTGTAAGGACTTGTGAGACTTCCTCCCAAAAACTTTAGACTTGAGGCATTGTAGATCACATTGGAATTCATATTGAGACTCGTAGAAGCATACCAAAGTGCCCAGAGTTGCACATCCGACAACGTTGTCACCCGATTCCCGTTCAGCGTAATCGCAAAGTTTGTCGTTGTATCTCCAACGGTCACGTTTCCCGGAAGCTGGCTGTTGACTGACGCATGGTAATACCCGTTGCTGAGTTTGTATTGAGGGACAAAAATGTTCTTCAGAATGTTCAGATCATTGGTCGCAGTATAGGTTGCGGGAGGCGGTGCTACGCTCATCGTCTCGTATTGTTTTTAATAGACGGAAAGGATTTAACTACTTTCTGCGTCCTATATACATCACAATGACAACCCTCGGCGACCGGTATACGCTATTTCCCATCAAGTCTGACGAGACGAAGCTGTATCAGCTCTACAAACAGTCCGTCGCATCTTTTTGGACGCCCGAGGAAATCGACTTTTCCAAGGATGAGAATGATTGGGATAGTCTGACCCAGAACGAGCAGTTTTTTGTGAAGCAGGTTCTAGCATTCTTTGCGGGCGCTGACGGGATTGTGCAGGAGAACTTGGCGACCCGGTTCCAGCGAGATGTCCAGAGCCCAGTTGCCCGGCTATTCTATGCATTCCAGAATGCGATGGAGGGTGTGCACTCGGAGACCTACTCCCTCCTCATCGACAAGTATGTCAAGGACAAGGAGGAACAGCTTCATCTATTTCGGGCTATCGACACGATCCCATGTATTCGTCAGAAAGGTGAGTGGGCACTCAAGTGGATCGATAGTCAGGAATCGTTTGCGATCCGTCTCGTGGGATTTGCGTGCGTCGAAGGCATCTTTTTCAGCGGGGCGTTCTGTGCGATCTACTGGCTGAAGAAGCGTGGTCTTCTCCCTGGCTTGACGTTTTCCAACGAACTCATTTCTCGGGATGAAGGATTGCACACGGTGTTTGCGGTGGAGATGTACCGTCTTGAATCTTCGATTCCACCGGAACGGATCCAGGAAATCATCACATCTGCCGTGGATATTGAAACTGAATTCATCTGCCAGTCCCTGCCGTGTTCTCTCATTGGAATGAATTCGAAACTGATGACGCAATATATTCGCTTTGTGGCCGACCGTCTCGCCGTCCAGTTGGGTATCTCTAAAATTTACAATGTCCAGAACCCCTTTGATTTCATGGAGATGATCTCGATGGAAGGGAAGGGCAACTTCTTTGAGCGGAAGGTGTCGGATTATTCCAAGGCAGGGGTGGGCGCCAAGAAAGAGGACATGACGATCAAGTTTGATTCGGAGGATTTTTAAGTGTCCAACAAGGTAAACTAGGAAACATGGAATTCTTTCATGGTGTCGTAGCGCTCGTTGCTGGTATTGTTCTGATTCTAACCGGTCTGGTTGCGTGGATGTATGTCCAGCAGTCCCGCATGGCCCAGGCGATCAATGCTCTGGCCATTGCCATTACGGCCCCGCCGCCATCATTTTCCCAGTCCCACCCGGAATCTGATCGGGAACCGGAAGTCTCACATGAAGACGAACTGCACGCTCCTGCCCCTGAGTCCCAGGCTCAGACGGAGACGGAGACCGAGACCCCTGCTCCTAAGGAGGAAGATGACCGTGTGAGTGTTCACGAAGACGAGGATGTCGAGCTGATGGGCGAGGATATGGCCACGCTGGGGGGAAAGACGGCAGCCCAACTTCGTGAGATGCTTACATCGAAGGGGATTCCGTATAGTAAGAGCGATAAAAAGTCGACACTAATTTCTCTCATACAAGCAGCGTCGTGAGACAAATGAAACTAGTCAGTTTTGATATTGGAATTCGGAATTTAGCCGTATGTGTCCTGGAAGGAACGTCCAGGACAGATATGTGTATTGCTCACTGGGATGTGATCGATGTAGTCGGGGAAAAGAACGGACACACCCGCACATCCTGCTTCAAGTGTGCCAAACCTGCTATGTGGAGCCAGGCTGGAACTGGAACTCAGGCATGTTCCCGCCATCGTCCGAAGAACTTGACACTGACCAAAACAGCACTGGGAAAGAAGACGATAGCGGAATTGCAGGGGATGGCGCCGGGGTATACTGGCAAACCTACCAAGAAAGATCTGGTCGTTCATATTTCCACTGCGATGCTGGCATCGGGATGGACGAAATTTAAGGGGAATGCCCGTGCTCCCGGCGGCGGAGTCTTGGATCTGGTGGGTGATATCATTGAATCGCTTGGTCGGCGTGAACATTGGTGGGCGGGTGCGGATCTCATCATTTTTGAGAATCAGATGGATAGACGGATGTTTGCTGTCCAAGCGATGCTTCATATGTATTTTGCCTGTCGTGGGTTCCGGACAAAGGGAGTATCTGCCATCCATAAATTGGACAATATCGTCTGTGTCGCCGATGCGACGGGAACCTATCGTGGTCGTAAGAAGACGGGGATCACGCACTGTGAACTCCTCTGCCCCCCATCCCAGCATGCATTCTTCCGATCGCATAAAAAGAAGGACGATTTGGCGGACAGTTTTTTGCAGGGCTTGTATTTCTTAGAGCATCCAGTATAATAGGTTAAGATGTCCAGACTCGGACCCGCTCTTCGTTCGCAATTCATGAAAGGGGTGAAAGATGTTCTCAAAACCACGGCGAAAGAAACGATGAAAAGTGCCGCAGAAGAGTTGATGACAAAACGGCCCCGCATTGCATCGATGGATTCGGTGTCCCTGTCTCCTCCCTCGTCTCCTACGTCGTTTTCAGCGGCGGCCACATCCCGCCCCCCGCCTGTTCAGTTCCCTGCCGTATGTGTATGCAAATACGAACCCAGCGCACCAGATTTGGGGAGTGGGAACCGTTCGTATATTTGTTCTGGGTGTTCAAGGTCGGGAATGGGCGAGTACAAGACAGTGGTGGAGGGCAGGGAGTTTGCGAAGTTGAAAGGCGGACGCAAGACTCGGCATATGCGGCGCATGCGTTTACACCTTACAAAGAGGATGCGTGTGAGACATAATAGTAAGAATGGACGTTCCCGGCGCTGATCTCTTAATGAATACATCGGCGATGGCTGCCGCAAATACGAAGCTCCCCGAGATGGAGTCTGTGAACCTAGATTTCACGGACCTCCCGTCCGAGCCTGCCGCCCCGCCTCGCCTCGTCCCCTCTGCCGAGGATGTAGGTGCCACCAAGACGTGGGACGGCGTAGAGAACCTGAACGCCGAAGCATACCTCAAGCCTGTCAACCCAGCCCCCAAGATGTCCGAGGATGCCATCATGAAGAAGAAGTATGAGATGCTACGCAAGTTCGAGCGCCTCAACAAGCTCGGTGTTCCGATCCGCAAACGTTTCACGATGGATTCTCCGCTGGATGAGATGGAGATGGAGCTGGAGTTTGTGCGCAAGGAGAAGGCGATGGATTCCACCATCAAGCAGTTCTCCGAGTGGTTTATTACGGGTATGTCCGCAATGGAGTGGGGGTCCAAGAATGTTGGAATGATCAAGATGTTCGGTCTACAGCTCGATGGTCTGTCCCAGAGCGCCCAGATGAACGTGGGCGATCTAGAAGAGGATTTCGAGGAGCTGTATGATCTGTATGGGGACCAGATGCGCATGCACCCCCTCGTGCGTATCCCCATGCGCACCTGTTTCATGGTCTACATGGTCCACCTCACCAACCAGATGGCGATGAAGGCTCCGGTCCCGAATATTCAGGAGATCCTGCGCCAGAACCCCGATATTGCTCGGCAGATGGCAGCACAGGCGATGCAGGGACAGACGGAACAGTTCCGGCAGCAGGCCCAGCAGCAGCAGCGTGCGACCGTCCCGACGTTCCCCTCCGCCGCCCCCCAGCAGCAGCAGGCTCCTGCCAATTTCGATAATCCCCTGGCCGGTCTGATGTCGTTCCTCGGAGGAGTCAATGCCCCCCAGCAGCAGCAGCAGGCTCCTCCCGCACCGACTCGCACTATCCCTCTGAAGGCTCCCTCTCGTGAGATGAAGATGCCATCTGCGACCGGACTTGGAATCGGGGATATTCTGAACAAGATCAATAAGGAGGAGAAGAAGATTGTGGCCGGTAACTCCGCCCCTCTACCGCCCACTCAGGCGGCGACAGCCCCGATGACCTTTGCCAGCGGCCCTCCCCCGCCCCAGCCCGCCCGCAAGTCAGTCCTCAAGCGTTCGGGAGGTTCGGAACGCAAGTCCGCCAAGAATTCCGTAGTGATTAAACTATAATAGACAATCGAGTTTATGCTCCCTTACTTTGGGGACATTAAATTTGAGTTGATTATGGACTCAAATCTGAGCCATACACTATTTGTCCGGTTACTGGATTATAAAGTAAACGGTAGAAACCTTCTGGAGTTGCGGAGGCAACAGACACAATATTGGATACGAACAAACCGGAAAGACCTACGCCCGGTGAAATCACGACATTGTTTGACGCAGAAATCTGTAGATTTTCAGTGACGTGAATACCGATAGACCCGTATGTTCCTAAGAAAGAAATGGAAGACACGTTAATATTGTTAGTCACGCTAGCAGCCGAGACTGAGAATGTCCCAGTCGTATTGTCGAAGGTCAGATGCGAACTTCCAGCAGGTGCCCCTGCGTTATTGTATACGATTTGTGTATTCTCTCCGGCAATAGGACCCGTAGCCCCCGTAACCCCAGTGGCTCCTGTGGCTCCCGTAACCCCAGTGGCTCCTGTGGCTCCCGTAACCCCAGTGGCTCCTGTGGCTCCCGTAACCCCCATATCCCCCGTAACCCCAGTGGCCCCCGTGGGTCCAGAGGGTCCCGACGGTCCTCCGTTCGGTCCCGTAGCTCCAGTAGCCCCGTTTGCTCCAGATCCGCCTCCACCTCCCCCAGTGCTATATCCCAGGATCGGTGAACTCGTTGACGGTCCGAGAAGCATGTTCACGGTCGACATATTACTTTTATTACCAGTTTTTATTGGGTATAGATTACAATATAGCAATGAGCGGACCCGTTATGCGACCTGTCAGCGGATTCCAAGATCGAACAACCTACGGTGCTGTCTTCGGCACCGAATCTATCGCTCGTATCGTGAATGTCGATACCCGATTCCGTGAGAACCCTACTATCACCGGTGCGGCGGCATGTACCATCCGTCTGCCCAGGACGTACAAGAATATTACCTCTCTCCGCCTCTCCAGCATTGAACTGCCGAATTCATGGTACGATTTTTCTGCCAATCTCGAGAACACAAACTTCACTGTCAGCGGAGTGCAGTGCACAATCTCAGATGGCAATTATAATTCCACGAGTCTAGCAGCAGCTATAGTTTCTGCGGCGGCGTCCACTATCTCGCTAGGTATCGCATTTGATTCTGTGACTACGAAATGCACGATATCATCTGCCAGTAATTTTACCATGGATTTCACTCCTGTTCCAGGAAATGTATGCTGTATTACCCGTGAAGCCAATCTTCGTCCATTCGATACGGGTCTTGGATCTTACCTGGGATTCACGAGCAATGCGTATTCTGGCAGGTCGTCGTATACGTCCGAAACGCTGCCTAATCTTTACGGAAACACCTATGTTCTTCTAAGTATCGAGAAATACGAGGCCATCGATCACCTTTCGTTCAACGGAACATCGACCCCGGCGTTTGCCAAGATTGTTGTTTCGGCAACAAAGAACAGCTTCGTCTACAGCGGCGCTGACACGATCACCAATAAAGTTATCCTAGCAGAACCCGAGAACGTCTCCATCCTCAAAATCAAGTTGACCGACTGCTACGGCCGGATCCTTCAGACGTTTGGTAACTTTTCGTTCACCCTGGAAATGCAGGAAGTCGTGAGTTCCAAGCTGTATTCTGCTTACAAAGACAATCTTGCGAAGTAGGTTTGTTTTTTTTTATAGAATTACACCAACTGGCAGCTGCCGTTTGATGTAGTTACTCTGGGGCGTAATATGCAAGTTGTCCAGTCGTCGGATTATAGACAACTACAAGAGTGCGAAGTTTATCTGAAGCGAATGGAAGGTTGTCTGAGCACCTGTAGCACCTGATCCAGTTGCGACGACGTAAAGAGTCTCGCCTTTACTCAGTGTGTGTGATACCGCATAGTTAGACGTCACTGTTGTTCCTCCCGCAGCAGACAAGGAAAGCGATACAATACGATTGCTTGCGACAATACTATTATTGTAAATATCTGCGGTCATTACGCCATTGTTGATAATCGGATTGTTTAGGTTTAAATAGACACCGTGTAGGATAGAGTCCTGTTCCACAAGAAACGGAACACTAAACGAAGAAGTTGTAATTGTGGTTGTGATATTTTGCGTTCCAGGAGTTAGGTAGTATGCAGTATTGAACTCGCCCGTGCTCCAGGTTCCTGTGGGTTCGTAGAGAGTATAAACAACATTGGTCGGGATTTGTGCGGTCGTGAACCCCAGACCGTTCGCGGAATGATACTGGAGCCGAGTATACGACAAGATGATGACCGACGAGACATTTGTCTGTGAGATCTCGGCCAGGCTACAGTTGGTAAGACCCGTTCCTGTTGCGGCGATGAGAGACGCTCGCATATCTAGGTATCCTGCCGACACGGTCTCTTTTGCTATAAGTCGGGAGCCCGAACAGTTGGTCCCCACTAGGAAATTGTTCATATCACGCTCCGACACTCGGGTCTGTCCTGCTACCCTCACGCAACTCGCATACCCACCAATCTGTCCGCTCGTGTTAATATTTATGGTAGATCCCCGCATAGTATCTGCTGACGTCGGGAGTTCAGGAGAAGCAATGTCCCCTCGGGTGAGAACGCCCACGACGTTTCCTCCAGAGTTGTAATTGCTCATATTGAGAACCATTCCTCGTATTTTGCTGCTTAAGACGTTGGACCCTTCTATGTAGACCCCTACATACTCGGCTCCCGATGTTAGGGTTGAACTGCTGGTGAAGGTCAGGGTCACATCTTCAATACGACAATTAGAATTCATCGTTACCATTGTGAAGGAGGTCGTGGCGTTCAAGTACTGA
>Ga0164295_10000446_pt1 | contig 35470 bp, 25 predicted proteins | sample GEODES006metaG_FD_111798 | JGI IMG/M metagenome (GOLD analysis project Ga0164295, IMG submission 111798) | Oligotrophic lake water microbial communities from Sparkling Lake, Wisconsin, USA - GEODES006 metaG | ecosystem: Environmental > Aquatic > Freshwater > Lake | place: USA: Sparkling Lake... | reverse complement strand
TGCGTAAATACTGGGAAGATACCAACCGAGTCCTGTCTTTGTTTTTGAACAGCTACCTGCGCTCCGAACTAAACGATTCGAAGAAAACCATATGCCTATTTTATTAAGCTAAATGGTATTACTCCTCAAGCCAGCGGCCAAGCGCTTCTTCGAGGTCGTCACTGCGTTGCACCTGAAAGTTTTCGCCTGCGGCGACCGTGACTCTGCGGCCGGCGCTGTTCTGGAAATGGAGGAGTACCGGGGTGGGGCCCGGATGTTGGGTGAGCGCGAGTTTGATTTCCAGGAGATCGCGATCGCTGTGACGGGTCGTCCAGAGCGTGAGCTCGAGTGGGCCGTTTTGATTCGAGGCTGTCCGCTTGGGTTTGAGCTCCGCGAGCTCGTAGCCGGTGATGCGCCTGCCGCCCGTGCGCTCGTCGACTTGGATGTTGCCTTTAAGCCGAATGATCTTGCCAGGTTCCAACAAGCCGGCATCGCGAGCTGGAACAAAGGTCTCGCCCCAGAGCATGATTTCGCTGCTACCGGTGAAATCCTCAAGCACCAACACGCCGAACGGCTTGCCTGTCTTGGTGGTCTTCGCATCGAGCGAGCGGACCATGCCGGCAAAAGGAAATCGTTCGCGCGGATTGGATAAATCGAGATCATCCATCAGCCCGAGCCTGCGGTACTTGTTTGAATCGATCACCTTGCGGAATTTGTCGAGCGGGTGACCAGTGACATAGAACCCTAGCAGTTCATTTTCATGGGTGAGGCGTTCATCCTTGCTCCACTCTTCGATGGTCGGTTCTGAGGAGCGCTTGGATTTGGACTTGGCTGCGGGTGAGGCGAAGTCCATCGAATCAAACATGGAAACTTGGCCTGAGGCGCGGTCGCGTTGCGCGGAAGATGCCGAGGCTACGACTTGTTCGAGCCGTGCGAACATGCCGGCGCGGGTATCATTGGTCCAATCGAGTGCGCCCGCTTTCACGAGATTTTCGAGGATGCGTTTGTTGACCACCTTCGAATCGAGCCGTGAGGCAAAATCATCGAGCGAGGTGAATGAACCGTTTTTCTCGCGTTCCTCGATGGCGATGGCCATCGCGCCCTCACCGCAGTTTTTGATGGCAGCAAGGCCGTAGCGAACGCCCTTGGCACCGTTCGGGGTGACTTCGGGTGAGAACCTGAGATGGGAGGCATTGAGATTGGGCGGGAGAATTTCCAGTCCCATCCGGTGGCACTCCGAAACAAAGACGCCGATCTTGTCGGTGTTGTGAATTTCGTTTGAAAGCAGTGCGGCCATGAACTCGACTGAGTGGTTTGCCTTGAGATAGGCAGTCCAGTACGAGATGTGGCCGTAGCAGGCGGAGTGGGATTTGTTGAATCCGTAGCCGGCGAACATCGCGATCTTGTCGAAGATTTGGTCCGCGAGCTTCTTGCCGATGTTGTTGGTTTTTTCTGCGCCTTCGACGAATTTCGCCCGCTGCTTCTCCATCTCCACCGGGTCCTTCTTGCCCATCGCCCGACGCAGGAGGTCGGCACCACCGAGCGAATAGCCTGCGAGGACCTTCGCGGCATTCTGAACCTGTTCCTGATAGATCATCACGCCGAACGTGTCGCCGCAGACTTGTTCTAGCAGCGGGTGTTCGTACATCGCCCGCGCGCGGCCCTTTTTCACATCGAGCATTTGGTCGATGAATTGCATCGCGCCGGGGCGGTAGACGGCGAGAAGGTCGATGATGTCGTCGATTTTCTCGATGGCATATTTGCGGCACGTTTCGACCATGCCGCCTGATTCTAGCTGGAACACGCCCATCGTTTCACCGCGGTTGAGCAGTTCAAAGGTCTTCCAATCCTCGAGTGAGACCGACTCGATCGAAAATTCCGGCGTGTGTTTGCGGATGTTTTGGACCGCCTCATGAATCACGGTGAGGTTCTTCAGTCCGAGGAAATCCATCTTGAGGAGGCCCACGTCGGTGATGGCCTTCATGTCGTATTGGGTAACGACTTCCCCTTCATTTCCACGGGTGAGTGGGACGTGCTCGTCGAGCGGGCGGTCTCCAATCACAACGCCGGCTGCGTGAACTCCGACGTTTCGGGCGAGTCCTTCAAGCTTGGTCGCGTAGCTCCAAAGTTGTTGGTAGGTGCTGCTACTCTCGATGAGTTCCTTTAGTTCGGGCTTGGCGTCGTACTCGGCTTGGAGCTTCGTATCCGGTTTCGCCTCGATCATTTTCGCGATGCGATCACCCTCGCCGTAAGAAATCCCCATCACGCGGCAGACGTCTCGCAGGACGCTTTTTGCGCCGAGTTTTCCGTAGGTGATGATGTGGGAAACGCTGCGCTCGCCGTATTTTTTCCGGACGTAGGCGATCACCTCCGTGCGGCGGCTTTGGCAGAAGTCGATGTCGACGTCGGGTGGGCTCACGCGTTCCGGGTTGAGGAATCGCTCGAATAACAGGCCGAAACGCATCGGGCAGATGTCGGTGATGCCCATGGCGTATGAGGCGAGCGAGCCGGCAGCAGAGCCCCGACCCGGGCCGACAGGGATGTCATGATCACGTGCCCACTGGATGAAGTCGGCGGTGATGAGGAAGTACGAGGCGAAGCCGAGTTGGTTGATGGTATCGACCTCGTATTTCAGGCGTTCGGCAATTTCGGGTGATGCGGCGCGTTCGGCGCCATAGCGCTTCACGAGGCCGTCACGGCAGACCTTCATGAGGTACTCCTCGCGCGGGCTGCCATCGGGTGTGCCGAATTGCGGGTACTTCTCGGAGCTCGTCGAGTCGAGCGTGATCGTGACGTTACAGCGCTCGGCGATTTCGAGGGTGGCATCACAAGCGCCGGGCACATCGGCGAAGATCTCGCGCATTTGTTCTGCCGTCTTGAAGTAGACTTCTGGCGAGTAATGCATCCGGTTCTCGTCGATCACGAGGTGACCGGTGCCGATGCAGATCATCACGTCGTGGGCCTCGTGGTCAAATTTGTTGAGGAAATGGACATCATTCGCGGCGACCACCTTCAAGCCGAGTTCGTTGGCAAATTTGAGGAGTGAGGGGGTGACGAGGCGCTGGGGTTCGAGGCCATGGTTGTGGATCTCCACGTAGGTGTTGTCCTTGCCATAGATGCCGACGATTTCGATGAGTGTCTCGCGAGCTTTCTCCTCGTCGCCGGCGCGGAGCCACTCGTTGACGGGTCCCGAGATGCATCCGGTTAGACAGATGAGCCCTTTGGAAAACTCGCGGAGTGTCTCGCGGTCGACGCGGGGTTTCCCGTAGTAAAGCCCTTCGAGGTTGCCTTTGGAAACCAGCTTGCTGAGGTTATTCCAGCCCTCGTTGGTTTCTGCGAGGAGCGTCATGTGGGTCGCGCGCTTGCGGCCTACGACCTCGCGTTTGTCCTCCATCGAGCCTGGGGCGAGGTAAATTTCGCATCCGAGGATCGGCTTGACGCCGACTTTGTGGCAGTCTTGATAGAATTTGATGGCCCCGTAGAGATTTCCGTGGTCGGTCATGGCCACGGCGGGCATGCCGAGCTCACTGGCGCGTTTGGCAAGATCCTTGGTGCGGATCATCCCGTCGAGTAGCGAAAACTCGGTGTGAAGATGAAGGTGGACGAAGGAGTCAGACATGGGGCGGATCGAGGATTGGCGGCCCATCCGGCGGAGTGCAAGCCGGGTGATTTTTCGCTGGGTGGTGGGTTTTTCGCGTTACACGTTGAACCGGAATTCCACGACGTCGCCATCTTTGACGACGTACTCCTTGCCCTCGATGCGGACCTTGCCGGCGACTTTGGCGGCAGCTTTATTTCCTGCGGCGACGAGGTCGTCGTAGTGGACGACTTCTGCGGCGATGAAGCCGCGCTCGAAATCCGAGTGAATCACGCCGGCAGCGGCGGGGGCCTTGTCACCGGCGATGATCGTCCAGGCGCGGGTCTCTTGGACGCCGGTCGTGAGGTAGGTGCGGAGGCCTAAGAGATGATAGACTGCACGAATGAGACTTGAGACTCCGGAGTCGGTCACGCCCATGTCGGCGAGAAATTCGTCGGCCTCTTCGGGCGGCATTTCGCTGAGTTCCTCCTCGATGCGGGCGGAGATCACGACGGCCTCAGACCCGCTGTGTTCGGCGGCAAATTTCCGGACGCGGGCGACTTGGGCGTTCGAGTCTGGGTTTTCGATGGCGGCCGCCAATTCGTCCTCGGCGACATTGCAGGCGTAGATGGTTTTCTTCGACGAAAGCAGGAAAAACTCACGGACGATTGCTTGGTCGTCCTCGCTGAATTCGATGGTCAGCGCGGGATTTCCTTGGTCGAGGTGAGGGAGGATGACGTCGATGAGTTCGACTTCCTTTTTGGCTTCCTTGTCGCCGCCTTTGGCCTTTTTCTCGCGAGATTGGCGACGTTTTTCGAGTGACGCCATGTCGGCGAGGATCAGCTCGGAGTTGATGATTTCGATGTCACGGATGGGATCGACTGTGCCGAGTTCGTGGATGATGTCGTCGTTTTCAAAGCAGCGGACGACTTGCACGATGGCGTCGGTTTCGCGGATGTTGGCAAGGAACTGGTTGCCGAGGCCTGCGCCTTCTGATGCGCCTTTGACCAAGCCGGCGATGTCGACGAACTCGATCGCGGTGGGGACCAATTTCTGTGATCCCGAGATTTTCGAAAGCACGGCGAGACGCGGGTCTGGCACGCTGACGATGCCGACGTTTGGGTCGATCGTGCAGAATGGATAATTGGCAGCCTCCGCCTTGCGGGTGCGGGTCACCGCGTTAAAGAGTGTCGATTTTCCGACGTTGGGTAGTCCTACGATTCCAGCCTTGAGCATTGCGGTGGGAGCGTGGGGGAGAGGCGGGTCATAGGACGAGGAAAAAGTTTCAGATCCGCCGGCTTCGGGCATTTTCTGGATGGATTGCGCCGCGATTGGTGTGACTTGTCCTGTTTGGAGTTGAGTTGTGAAGCCAGCGGGGTAATCTGCGACCCTTGCTGGTCATGAAGAATTATAAGATACTCAAAGCACTTTCGCTCATCGCCATTTTACTGTCCTCTCCTTTGTTTGCTCAGGCTCCGGAGAGTGTGATGGTGGTGGAGGCCTACTCGGGGAAAATCCTCCTTGCGAGCAACGCGACGGTGAAGCGGCCTGTGGCGAGTCTCAACATCATCGGCACTGCGGCCGTTGCGGTGGATTGGGCGACCGCGACCGGTGCTGACATCGCGACGACCAAGATCACGGTTCCGCAGACCGTCACGCTGATCGGTGGGCCAAATCCCATGAATTTGCAGCCCGGCGATCAGTTGACCCTGCGCGATGCGTTGTATTCCGCTTTGCTCGGATCGGACAACCTCGCCGCCTTCAGCATTGCGGATCACGTGGGGCGGGAAATCCTCAGCCGCCGTGGAAAAAATGGCGACTCGATCGCGACGTTCGTCGGAGAAATGAATCAGCTCGCCAAGGCGCTGGCCATGACCCAGACGCGGTTTGGCTTTCCTCATGGGTTGGATCGTCCGGGATCGCGCGCGTTTTCAACGGCGGCGGACATGGTTCGGCTCTCGGCATACGCGATGAAGCGCAATGCATTCAATTTCATCGTCCGCCAGCAAGATCGGAACATCAGCGTGTTCACCTCCAGCGGAAAGCGGGGTTTTCTGATCAAAAACTCGAACGAGCTGATCGGCGAGCCAGGGATTCTCGGAGTGAAAACGGGCACCACGCCTGCAGCCGGACCCTGCGTCTCGGTCTGCATGGATCGCCAGCCACTCGTCCGGACCAAGCCAGACGGCAGCAAAGGCGCGACGCCACGCCGGATCATGGTGGTGGTTTTGAATAATCCGGACCGTTTCAATCGGGCCCGCGGGCTCATTCGCCAAGGCTGGTCGATTTACGACGCATGGCTGAGTTCGGGGGCGCAGGTGCTCAAACGGGAGCAGGAAATCCTCAGCATGCCGATGCCGCTCTGATGGGTCGACGCGGTGGGTTCATTCAATTTCATGAAAATCGGTATTCTTAACAGTGGAGGGGATTGCCCCGGCCTGAACGCGGTGATCCACGGGGTTGTGGGAGCGGCGGACCAGCTGGGTTGGGAGGTGATCGGGTTCCGTGACGGCTTCGAAGGGCTCTTGCCACCTGGGAATTTCACGGTGCTACGGCCGAAAGATACCATCGGCATTCTGAAAATGGGCGGCACGATTCTGGGCTCGACGAACAAAGGGCACTTTGCGGCAAAGGTCGGCAAGGGCGACATCGCCGAGGTGCCGAATGAGATTGTCGCAAGGGCCAAGCAGACGATGGATGACCTTGGCGTGGGGGCTCTCGTCATTGTGGGCGGGGATGGGTCGTTGACCACCGGGCTGCAACTTTACCGCGAAGGATGGCCGGTCATCGGCGTGCCGAAGACGATCGACAACGACCTCAGCGCCACGGCGTTTACGTTCGGCTTTGATAGTGCGGTTTCAACGGTGGTCGATGCGCTCGACCGCTTGCATACCACGGGGGAAAGTCACAAGCGGGTGATGGTTTTGGAAGTCATGGGGCGGCACGCAGGTTGGATCGCTTTGTGGGGTGGCATCGCGGGTGGTGCGAACGTAGTCCTCATTCCCGAGATGCCGTTTTCGTTGGAAAAGGTTCGCGACTTCATCAACCACCGCGATGCCCAAGGATACCACAGCACCCTGGTGGTGGTGGCGGAGGGGGCTCGGATGCCGGATGGCGATTTGGTAACGCTGGATTCCAATGAGGGCGGCGAATTCCGACTGGGTGGCATCGGCGACCGAGTGGCGGCTAAGCTTCAGGAACTGACGGGCAAGGAGACTCGTGCCTGCACCTTGGGCCATCTTCAGCGGGGCGGGGCGCCCACTGCATTGGATCGGATCTTGGGCATGCGCTTCGGAGTGATGGCGGTGAAACTCGCAGAAGCGGGTTCATTTGGCCGGATGGTGAGCTATCAATCGTATCATGTGGACTCCGTGCCGATCGAGGATGCGGTCAATCAATTGCGCCTCGTTGAGCCACAAAGCGAGTTGGTGCTGGCCGCCAAAGCGGTGGGAATTTGCCTGGGTGACTGATCGAGGGTGAGTTTGGGGTTGAGCGCTTGCGGTGCGGAGGTAAGACTCGACTTGCCACTCGATAAATCTCAATTTCAAACCATGTCATCCGATCCATTGCTCCAACTTCTTCGTCGTAAGGCTCGTTTCACGAACCAAGAACTCGCAGATCTGCTGAGTCTGGAGCCCGCCATGGTGGCAGGACTCATCGCTGGCTGGGAAGCGGATGGCACGATTTTGGGTCATCACGCGGTGATCAATCCAGAGGCGATCGGTGACACCACGGTTTCTGCATTCATCGAGGTGAAGGTCACGCCCGAGCGCGGGGGTGGATTTGACCGACTTGCCATGCGGATTGCTCGATTTAATCAGGTCGTTTCCTGTTATCTTGCGAGCGGCGGCTACGATCTCATGGTGGTGGTGGAAGGTGGCGACCTCCGCGAGGTGGCACGCTTCGTTTCGGAAAAACTGAGCTCACTCGATGGGGTGATCTCCACCGCCACTCACTTCCGGCTCAAGACCTACAAGGAAAATGGATTTTTGTTTGAGCGAGAAATCAGCTCAGAGCGTTTGGCGGTTACCCCCTAAAGTCCTAGAGCACGCAACCGTAGCCGCGGGAGTGCACGTCGATCGCGGGGTTCAGTTCGAACCTACGGAACGCTAAAACGCATGTGCGCTGGGGGAAAATGCGTGTTACGCGGGGGGAATGCTCATGCGAGGGTGATCGCCGCATGGCGCTCGGTCAGATCCGCTTGGGTGAGCGGGACAAAATCGGCATCGAGACAGGAACAGGTGACCCAGCTCAACGTGAGTTCGGGATTGCCAAAAATCGTGCAGACGGCGGCATCTGCGGCATCGCGGCCGTTGGCGATTCGGATGAGACCATTGAGAGGGGCGAGTCCGGTGGGGTCGAAGGTGTACCACGCTCCGCCGATGAAGGCCTCGAAGCAGGCGTGGAAATCCTGAGGATTGAGTTGGTAAGCGTAGAAGGATGCGTAGCGCGCGGGCACATTGAGCGCTCGACAGAACGCAATGCCGAGGTGGGCGAAGTCCCGACAGACGCCTTCGCGCCGGTCCAGGGTATCAACCGCCGAGCAATTTTCCCCCGAGCTGCCGCTCACGTATTCGATGTTTGAGGCGAGCCAGTCACGAATGGCCAATGCGATTTCGTAGGATTCTGTGAGGTGGCCGAATAATTCGTACGCAGGCTGGCGGAGTCGATCGGACTGGCAATATCGGCTCGGAAAGAGCATCGGGATGACCTCGGGGGAGAGATCTTTAAGTTGGTTGGATACGATGGTTTCGAGTGGTACCAGCTGCGGAGAGATCTGGACGTCGGCATCGTATGAAACCTCCAGAGTTCCTACCTCCGCGGTCGTGATGCGTGAAAAGCGAGTTTCATTGCCGGAGTTGCGGAACTCTTGGGCGGCAAGCGACGGGCTGAATTTCAATGATTCCTTGAGGAGGCGCTGTGCTCCCATTTCCATGCATTGGATGGAAAAGAGGAAGGTGGCTGGATCCCTTAGGGTGTAGCGCAATCCGCAGTTGACTCGGAAATTCATCGTGGGGTGGCTATGCTCTCTTTCTAAGGGCGAGAAACGAAGTCTCAAATTTTGCCGACAGCGCACATTCAAGGTTGATGGGGAATCACTGCGGAAAAATCTCGATCGGCCACCCAGCCGCGCAGCCCTGAGTTGGGCGATTCAACGTAGTGAAAACCGGATTGCTGGGCACCGATTTGAATGATTTGGCCGGGGCTCAGGGTGGCAATCGACTCCGCTTGTTCGAAGGGTGAAATGCGGATGGCCGTGGTGTCGGAGAGGACGACGCCGCGGGTTGATTCGGTGCGGCGCAGGTAGAGTGCGGAGGCGCTGAGCGCGATGCAGAAGAGTGAGATCCCCACGGCTCGCCGAGTCCAGTGGAGCGGGAGCCGGATGACGCCACCGACCATCGTTAGGGCGCCGATGGCAAGTGCTGTGCTTGCGAGGAGCCACGACCATTCATTGGGGCTGAGTGCGCTCACGACCGCGTTGATCCTTGGGTCGAGTTGGGACTCGTCTGTCACGGCCGCATCCTTGCGAGCGCGTGCGAGGTTGGTTCTTAGGTCGCGGTCGCGAGGGGTTAGGACTCGTGCACGTTCGTAGGCAAGAATGGCAGGGCCGAATTTACCAAGGCGGAAGTGGCTATTTCCGAGGTTGTAGTACACGTTGGCCCGAGGTCCCTCCACGGCGAGGATTTGCTCATATGCAGACGCCGCACCCGCGAAGTCTCCTTCTTGAAATCGTTGGTTTGCCTCTGCGAAGTCTCCAGCGAGCGAAGACGCGGTTCCTAACACTAGGACGAGGAGGCTGATGAGAAAAATTCGGCTCATGTCAGCGGGTGGATGGGTTGAGTGAGGCGATGGCATCGTCGAGAAGCGTGCGCCATTCGGGCAGGAATCCCGTTGGCCCCTCGCGATGGTATTGGTTGCGATCCGCCGCGATGAAGAAGCGGGTGACGGGTGAGTCGCTCGGAAGGTGGGAATGGATTTCCGTGAGGGTGATGGCCTGTGGCGGCTTGCTCCAAAGCGCGCCTAAGCGGTACTGGAGCGCAAGTCTTGCTGCGGCGAAGAAACCCTCGACGTCTCCGGAGGTGGCACGAGCTGCTGCGAGTTCAAGTGCCTCACGGGTCGACTTCTCGAGGGTGGTAGCTGCGCGTCGCGCTGGGTCATTTCGGCGCTGACGCAGCCAGCTGAGCAATTGGCCCATGAGACAAAGCCCGCCTGATAGAATGAGCAGGTTCTGAAAGAGAGGTTGCGAAACCAGTGGGGCCAGCGAGCGAACTGCTGAAAGTTTGAGATGTTGCTGGGCGATGTCTTCGGTCTTTTTCTCCGGCTGCGGCGGCTCGGGAGCGGTCGCCGGCTTTTCTTCGATGATGGCCTCGCCAGTTACTTGAATTTTCTGAGAATCACTGGTTAGCGTCTGATAGGCTCCGGTGGAAGGATTGAAAAAGCTGAAGGTGAGTGCGGCTTCTTGTGCGCCACTCTTCCGAGGCACGGCACTGAAGTTGAAACTCTTGCTGCCAGAGAATGATGCCGCATCTCCACCGCTGAATTCACCCTTGGCCGGATAGCATTTCCAAGCATCAGAGGGTGCGAGATCAGGGGCATTCATGAGAGCGAAATTACCGGTTCCGCTGAGGACTGCCGAGACCTGCTGTGGCTCCCCATTTTTCCAGTCGGTGGGGATGCGGGTGCTATCGAATTTGAAATTGCCAACGGCGCCGGTGAATCCTTCAGGTCGCCCCTCCGTGGGTAGCGGGCGAATCTCAATTTCCTGATCGTCCGACTTTAGTGTGATATCTTTCTGGATCATCGGTGTGTTCATTTGGTCGAACACCGAGTCAAAAAATGGATCGTCAAACGGCCCACCTGTCCTCCTGCGCGTTTGCTTGAGCGCGGCCGTGTCGCGAATGGCGACGGTGACATCCACCGAGAGCGATGCTGGGAACTTGCCGGCCTTGGTGGCCGAAATGCCGCCGTACCAAGTCACGACCGTGTAGCGTTTGCCATCCTTGATTTCTTGAGTCTGCTGCGGTTGGCCGCTTACGTTGTGAAGTGTGAACGCTTGGCTCTCTGGCTGAATGCCGCTGCGGAGATTCGCTCGCGAATCGGCGGGTAACCATGCCTTGATCCTAACGGGTGCAATCTCACCGACATAGGCGTGTTTGCGCTCATTGGCAGCGAGCTCTACGGTGAGAAATCCGAATTGATCCTTGTCCTCGCTGGCGGCATCGGCGGGTGCATCCGGTGTTGAGCCTGGTGCATTCTGCGGTGCACCTGCAGGTGGCGCCGCTGCACCGGCATCAGTTACTTTCAATTTCAGCGGCTGAGTTGATATCTTTTTCCCATCCACCATGAAGTCGATGGGAGGGATCTGATAGTCGCCCGGAGTATGGGAGCCGACAACGTAGGTGTACGAGGTTGATCGAGTGGCTTGGCCGTTGATGATTTGGAATTGCTGGTTCTGACCATTGGGCTGGATGATGAGGTTTTCTACGGGTGGCACCACGGGTTGGTTGGTACTGCCGCCCGAAATGCGAAGCGTCATCATCGCGCCATTTCCAGCTGCTACGGTATCTCGGTCGAGCTGCGCATCCACTTCTGCGGCCATGGCAGAAGCCGTGAGGATGAGGAGGGCGGCGAGAATTTTATAGAATTCTGTTAAAGCAATTTTTACCATGTTTTGCCTTTGGTCGAATTGTCAGGAGTGGCGAAGCGGGTCCGCTGCGGTTGAGGAATTGGAATCACGGTGCGCTCGTCTTGCCGCAAGGATTCTAAAAGTTGCTTGGCTTCCTCTGGAGTCATTTCCTGCTTCTCAACCCGCTCATTGCTCATCGCCTCTTGCTTCTCATCTCCGGGTTTTTCTGAACCATCCTTCTCAGTTGAAGGCTCTTCTTTTGATGAGGGGTCTTTGGAGTCTTTGGAGTCTTTGGAGTCTTTGGAGTCTTTCTGATCCTTCTGATCCTTCTGATCCTTCTGATCCTTCTGATCCTTCTGATCCTTCTGATCCTTCTGATCCTTCTGATCTTTTTGATCTTTTTGATCTTTTTGATCTTTTTGATCTTTTTGATCTTTTTGATCTTTTTGATCTTTTTGATCTTTTTGAGCGTCTTTTGAGTCTTGCTGCTTTTTGTCTTCCTCCTCGGATTCCTTTGGATCTTTGTTGCCGTCTTTCCCGTCGTTATCTTCTTTTGAATCTTTTTGCTGATCCTTTTTGTCGTCCTTTTTGTCGTCCTTTTTGTCGTCCTTTTTGTCGTCCTTTTTGTCGTCCTTTTTGTCGTCCTTTTTGTCGTCTTGTTTTTGCTGCTTCTTCAATTCATCTAGTTTTCTCTCAACCAGTGATTGATTGAAGGTCGCATCCTCATCGTTTGCGTTGAGTGCGAGGGCATCTTGATAGGCTTTGCTAGAATCGGTCCAAAGTTTGATTGCCGATTCCGGATCTTTTTCGAGTGCGGCCTGCCCCTTGCGGTAGAGCGTGTTGCCGAGGTTATAGTATGAGCGCTGCTGGAGGGAAGTGTCTTGAGTGCGCAGGGATGCACGGAGCGATTCGGTAGCCTTTTCAAAATCGTTTTTGGTATAGGCGTCAGTTCCTTGGTTGTAGGATTGGCGCGGATCGATTGTCGTAGGCGGTGCCTCGGCGGCGTGGCTGGGTTTTGGAACCAGAGCGATGTATCCAAAGAAAACGAGGGCGGGCACGTTGAAGACCGCTTTGTTTCGGCGCCCAATCGATTGCAGTGGGCGATCTTTCTTAGGTCGGTGACGGTCTCTAATAAAAAATTCAAGAAGGAGAAGCATGACAGTGGCGCCGAGTGGCCATTCGAAGCGCTCGAGTGGTATGCGTTCAAGCCGCTGGTCCATCTCGCTTTTTGGAACCAAGCGCAGTTTTTCTTTGTAGATCGTGTTGAGTCCCTCTGCGCCCTTGCCCAGTGGGACGTAAAGTGCGTTGCTGATCGAAGCGATTTCCTTCAGAGTTGTTTCATCGAGAGTCGTCCGGACGGGTTGGCCATTTTGGTCGCGGACGAAATCGGTGCCACCATTTCTCAAGGGGATGGGGATCGTGGAACCCTGAGGGCTTCCGACACCCACCGTGTAGATGGCCATTCCGTTTTTTGCGGCTTCCTTCGCGGCATCGATGACCGAACCTTGGAGGTCCTCACCATCGGTTAGGAGAACCAGCACGCGGTGGTTGTTGCCATTTTCCTTAAAGAGACGTTCTGCCTCCTTGATCGCACTGGCGAGGTCAGTGCCTTGGCGTGGGATGAGGTCGGTATTGAGCGCGTTCAAGGATTCACGGAACGCATCGTAGTCCAAAGTCAGTGGGCAAAGGGCGAAGGCGCTTCCGGCGAACGGGATGAGTCCCACTCGGTCACCCTCGAGCCGTGCGACAAAGTCGATGATGCCAAGTCGAGCGCGTTCCAAGCGGTTGGGCGTGAGGTCATCCGCCAGCATGCTGCGAGACGTGTCCACGGCGAAGAGGATGTCGATTCCCTTGCGCTTCACTTCTCGCCATTCGTAGCCCATCTGCGGTCGTGCGACTGCGCAGAAGGCCATGAACACGGCGAGTAACCAAAGCCCGCGTTTGAGGTTGCGGCGCTTGGGTGAGAATCCTTCGGTGAGGCGTTGGCGGAAGCGTGGGTGAATCAACTTGGCCAAGTCTGCCTCCCGGCGCTTGTCGAAGCGGAGAAATAAGCCGACGGCTCCGGCACAGACGACGGCGCCGACGATGATCCAAAGGGGATGAGCGAAATGGAGTGCGGTGTCGTCCATGATTCAGTTAGGGCAGCCGCCGGAAGCGGGTCTGTGTGAGGAAAAGTTCTAGCAGGAGCAGCGCAAGGCCTGGCGCGAGGAAGTAGAGGAAGAGCTCCTCGTATTGCTGGTACTTCTTCATTTTCCGTGTCGTTTTTTCAAGCTGGTTGATCGACTCGTAAATCTTTTCCAGCGAGTCGGTATCGGTGGCTCGGAAGGATTGAGCGCCGGTCGCTGAAGCGACCTTGCCTAGCATTTCCTCATCGATATCGACCTTCATGGTTTGCAAATAGGTTCTGCCGAAGCCGTCGCGAACGGGGATGGGGGCTTCCCCACGGGTTCCGGCACCGATGGTATACACCTTGATTCCGAGGGCCTTCGCGGCTTCTGCGGCGGTGAGCGGATTGATCGCGCCGGCGTTATTCACGCCGTCTGTCAGGAGAATGACGATGCGGGACTTCGCGGTGGAGTCCCGCAGGTGGTCGACCGATGATGCGATCGCGGAGCCGATGGCGGTGCCGTCCTCGACTTGGCCCATTTTGACATCGGCGAGGCGTTTGGCCAAGAAGTCATGGTCGAGGGTGAGGGGGCTCACGAGGTAGGGCCTGCCGGCAAATGCCACCATGCCAAGTTTGTCGTTAGGGCGTTGGCCTACAAATTTCGCGACGACTTTTTTGACCACTTCAAGTCGGTTGGCGGGTTGTCCATCGAGCTTGAAATCCAGTGCTTCCATCGAGCCGGAGACGTCTAGTGTGAGAACCACGTCGATTCCGCTGGTTTCGATATCGGTTGAGCCCTTTCCGAGACGAGGGCGTGCGAGGGCGATGATTAGAAGCCCAAGAGCGATCAATCCGAAGAATGGGAGGAAACCGCCAGCCTTTGAGCGTGGGCGTGCACCAACGCTGATCGCATCCGCAGTGGATGGCATTTTGATCGCGACTGGTTGGCCCCAGCGGCCTTTCCAGATGGCGAGTAGGGGTAAAAAAAGCAGCAGGAAAAGAACTCCTGGATGGGCGAATTGGAAACTCTCGTTCGTCATGAAGTCGGCGTGATGGACGTTGAGCGCACGAACTCGCGTGCCGTTTCGATGAGTTCCTCTCGACGATGGAAATCGAGGTTAGCCCCTGCGAATTTCGCGAGGTCGCAGGATTTCAAAAATGGTTGGAGGGTCTGGCTTTGCTGAATGAGAGAGAGTTGATTTTTTGCGGTGAGGTCTCGGAGGAATTCCTCAGTCGTCCGCCGTGGGGCTGCGATGCCGAATTGTGCCTCGATGTAATTGCGAACTAACTGCGCGGTGCGTTCAGCGAATGCATCTGCGGCGAGAGAATCCCGAGTGTTTGCCAGTTCCATCAGCGACTTCAAGGCGATGGCGGATGGGCGGGGAGCCGTTTTCTTGCGTGAATGTTTTCTCCAGAAATAGGTGGTGAGGGCGATCACGGCGACGCCTCCGGCAATGCCTGCCCACCATGCGACGGGTGATTTGGGCGGCACGGGGATTTCTACCATCGCTTTCGGCCCGCGGATGTCCTCCGTTGCGTCGGGCGCTTGGGCGTACAGGCTGCACGGCATCGCTGCGGTCATGATGGCGCAGATCGCGAGCAATGAGGGTATGAAGCGGTGTTTGGGCATGGTTAGAGAAAATCAACCTGACCGCTGGCGGCGACCTCGGAAAAAACCGATGAGAGTGGGCATCCAGTTTTCGCCGTTGGTGAATTCTAGCAGATCGACTCCCAAGGATCGGATGCGAGTGGTGGTGAGTTCACGGCGGGTGCGAGATTGTTTTTGGTAGGCGTCACGGACCTTTGCGTTGCCGGTGTCGATTTCCACGACTTCGCCGCTTTCTGCGTCCTCGATGCAGATGCGTCCGACATCGGGCAGAGATTCTTCACGGGGGTCGGTGACTGTCACGGCGATCACATCGTGGCGGCGGTTGGTCACTTGAAGTTTCGTGCGAAGCAGGTTCAGGCGCTCTTCGAATGGGCTGCCAAGGCAGAAGTCTGAAACGAGGAAGACCACCGACTTCCGGTGAATGACTTGGTTCGCGAAGTCCAATGCCTTTGCGATGTTGGTGCCACGTTGTTCTGGTTGGAAATACAAGGTCTCGCGGATCAGTCGCATGATGTGCATGCGGCCCTTTCCCGGGGGGATGTATAGTTCGACATCATCGCTGAAAAGGATAAGGCCGACCTTGTCGCGGTTGCGGATTGCTGAGGCGGCAAGGACTCCGGCAGCTTCTGCGGCGAGTTCGCGTTTCGAGTCAACCACGGAGCCGAAATCCGAAGATCCGCTGACATCGATCATGAGTAAAATTGTCAGCTCCCGTTCTTCGGTGAAAAGTTTCACGTGTGCCTCGCCGGTGCGAGCGGTGACGTTCCAGTCGATCGTCCGGACGTCATCGCCGGGCATGTAATTCCGGACGCGGTCGAAGTCCATGCCACGGCCTTTGAAGACACTTGCGTAGCGGCCAGCGAGCGAGTCGTCGACCAGTCGGTTTGTCCTGACTTCCATCCGGCGGACGCGGCCGAGGATTTCTGCGGCGCGGGCCTCTTCTTGAAAGCTAGCGGATGTGTCTGCTTTGTCCTTGCGCTTCATCATGGCACTGGCAACTCATCGAGAAGTCGAGTGACGATTTGGTCGCTGTTGAGGCCCTCTGCCTCGGCTTCGTAGGTGACCGTCACGCGGTGGCGTAGCACGTCGAGGGCGACATTTTTCACATCGTGCGGGGTAACGTAGGCGCGGCCGTGAAGGAATGCGTGGGCCCTGCTTGCGAGTGCGAGGTTGATGGTGGCGCGGGGTGATGCGCCCACACGGATGAAGGGTGCGATTTTGACGCCGTATTCGTCTGGGCGGCGGGTCGCGTGGACCAAGCGCACGATGTAGCGTTTGACTTTATCGTCGAGGTAAAGGCCGTTCACCACGACGCGCGCTTTTTGAATTTCATCCAGGCTGACGATCGGGGTGGGCGTTGGCATTTCGTCGGTCGTGCCTGCGAGATCGAGCACGCGGAGCTCCTCTTCTTCCGTCGGGTAGCCCATGACCACCTTCATCATAAAACGATCTAACTGCGCTTCTGGGAGAGGGTAGGTTCCTTCTTGTTCGAGCGGGTTTTGGGTCGCCAGCACGAAAAAGGGTGAGGGCAGCGGGAAGGTTTCCTCACCGATGGTCACTTGTTTTTCCTGCATGGCTTCTAGCAGAGCGCTCTGAACCTTTGCGGGAGCACGATTGATTTCGTCAGCAAGGATGAAATTGGCGAACACTGGGCCGTGTTTCACGCGGAAGCGGGCTTCGCGTGGGTCGTAGATTTCCGTGCCCACGATGTCTGCGGGCAGCATGTCTGGGGTGAACTGGATTCGGTGGAATTTCGCATTTACGAGTGAGGCCAGGGTTTTCAGCGCGAGGGTTTTGGCGAGGCCGGGGACGCCTTCGAGGAGGATGTGGCCCTTGACGAGGAGCGAAATGAGGAGGCGGTCAACGAGATCGTTTTGGCCAATCAGGTAGCGGCCGATTTCGCTGCGGAGTGGTTGAATCCAATGCGATGCATCGCGGATGAAAGCTTCGGAATCCACAGGATTTACGAAGGGTTGGGAAGGGGTTCCTTTTTCAAATGTCATGGGTCAGTGGCGGTTCTTTTTTAAGAGTTGAGGCATCCGAGGCGTTTGGATTCTAAGGGATGGAAAGTGGTCGGTAGTCACGGGTGACAAGCGGTGCAGGGTGTTGAAATCGTCTAAAGTCTGTTGGTTTGGGGTAGTGAAATATCTTTGGTTGGGCGGAGTCTGTCTGGGTGGGTGGTCACATCCAAGCGCCAACTCTGTGGTTACGATGATTTAGGAGCTTGCAAAGTGGGGAGCGTGAATCGCGAGGATACGGGCCAAGTTATTGCCTGTCCGGAGTCGAACGTGCTTGCGGTCGATCTCGTTTCGTGGGAATCTCCACCCTTGAACGTTCCACCCATCCTTGCGGGTAATGGCTCGCCAATTTGGCCCGTTACTTGCTTGGTACCGCTAAAATAACGCCGCGCCGCACGATCATATGGCGGTCGGCCAACGAATACTTGCTCAACCATGAATCGATTGCGTGTCCTCAAGCTTGGCTGGGAGTTCCCCCCTCTCATCAATGGTGGCTTGGGAGTCGCATGTCTGGGGCTTGCAAGAGCCCTTGCAAAGCATGTTGATTTAACGGTTCTCATTCCGAAATCTTCGCGAGATGAGGCATCGGAGGATTTCAACCTTCTGGGGGTCAACCATCTCACGGTGAAAGATTTGGAATCGGTAGAGGCGAGCTACCGCTACGAAGGTTTTGCGCAAGTCCGGCAGGTGCCAGTGAGTCTTGATCCATATGAGTGCGGCGAATGTGGCGGTTCGGGAGAGGTGATTTCGACTGGTCATGTCGTGGAACCGGGGGGGGAGGCCGCATTTTCAGAGACCACTCAGCGGCAGCTTGAATCGTTTCGGACTGGCGAGCTTTACGGGTCAGATTTGGGCAGCAAGGTGGTCGAGTTTTCCAAGATCGCGGCAAAAATGGCGATGTTGGAGACATTTGACGTCATTCATGCGCATGATTGGATGACTTTTTTGGCTGGGGTCGAGGTCAAGAAGGCGACGGGAAAACCGTTGGTCGTGCATGTGCACGCCTTGCAGTATGATCGGGCTGGGGCAGATGCGAGGGGGTGGATTTATGAAATCGAAAAGTACGGGATGGAGCAGGCTGACTGCGTGGTGCCGGTGAGTCACTACACGGGCTTCATCATTTCGAGTTACTATGGGATTGAAATCGCGAAGATACGGCCGGTTCACAATGGGGCGCACCCCGTCGAGGTTTTCACGATGAAGAAAAAATTTCCGGAGAAGCTCGTTCTGTTTCTTGGTCGGCTGACGTCCCAAAAGGGTCCCGAGTTTTTCTTGGAGACCGCCTCGCGGGTGATTGCGAAAAACCCGAATGTTCGCTTCGTCGTCGCGGGGACTGGCGATAAACTGAGGCCATTGATCGAGTCCGGCGCGTTCAGGGGGCTTGGCGGGCACTTCCATTTCACGGGTTTCCTCGATAAAGATAAGGTCAACGATCTGTTGTCGATGACGGATGTGTATTGCATGCCATCGGTCTCCGAGCCGTTCGGTTTATCGGCACTGGAGGCCGCGCAGTTCGGTATCCCGGCGGTGATTTCTAAGCAATCCGGTGTCGCAGAGGTGCTGAAGGGTGCTCTCAAGGCCGACTTCTGGGATGTCGAGCTGATGGCGAAGCACATCAATGATTTGCTCAGTGACGATGAACTTCGCGAGCGGGTCGTCGAGCAAGCCAAACATGACATAGCAGCATCCACGTGGGACGCGGCAGGTGCCAAGATCTTCGAGATTTATCGGGAAGTCGCCAGTTAGTTTTTTAGCGTATTCAACTCTTTCAAACCCATGCCAGACGTTTGCATCTACTTTCAAGTTCATCAACCGAACCGACTGTTGCCCTACGATTTTTTCCGGATTGGAGAAAATGCGGTTTATGAGGATGTCGCCATGAATGCGGCGATTCTCGATAAGGTGTCCGACAATTGTTATTTGCCCGCTAACAAGATGTTCAAAAAGTTAGTCGAGGAGAATGACGGTCGCTTTCGGATGGCATTGTCGATCAGTGGCACAGCAATCGAACAGATGGAGCGATATCGGCCGGATGTGCTTGATTCATTTCGCGAGCTCGTGGCCACTGGGAGTGTCGAGGTATTGGCGGAGACTTACTATCATTCGCTGGCATTTGTGCATTCTAACAAGGAGTTTGATCGCCAAGTCGAGATGCATCTGGAGAAGCTTGAGAAGGTGTTTTCGGTTAGGCCGCGTGTCTTTCGGAATACGGAATTGATCTACAATGATTCGATCGCTGCGAAGGTAGAGACCATGGGATTTGATGGAATCATCGCGGAGGGGGTCGACTGGAATTTGAATGGTGGGTCTCCCAATTTCATCTACCAGGCGCCTGAGGCCGCAAGGATCAAGACGATCTTGCGGAATACTCGGTTGTCAGATGATTTGGGTTTTCGATTCTCGGATCCATCGTGGTGTGAATTCCCGGTGACTCCGGGGAAATTTGCCAGTTGGCTTGGAGATTGTGAGGGCGATGTGGTTAATATTTTCATGGATTATGAAAACATCGGTGAGCATCAGTCGGCGGAGACTGGGATTTTTGACTTCTGGAAGGCATTGCCCGAGGCGATAGAGGATCAGGGCTTGCAGTGGGTGACGCCGTCCGAATCCGTGGAACTTTATCGTGCCTCTCGCGAATACCACAGCAGGTTCATCACTTCATGGGCCGATGCTGAGCGCGATCTTTCCGCTTGGATGGGCAATGTGATGCAGCAGGAGGCGATCGCGAAAGTTCATCGGCTCGAGCACGAGATTTTGGCGGTCAATGACCCGGAGCTCACCGATACGTGGGCGAAAATGCAGACCTCGGATCATTTTTACTGGATGTCTACCAAGGGTGGTACCGATGGGACTTTCCATTCAACCATGACGCCTTACCCAAGTCCATACGACGCCTATATTTATTTCATGAATGTCTTAGCGGATCTACAAATTCGGCTTCGTCGTGCGCAGGATCGGCAGAAAATGTTATCATAGAATCACGATGGTAAGGGTTTGCGGAGGCAACTTGATGCTTGGAACCATGGGCGAGCTTGCTAAAATTTCCTCATGCGTACGAAGGCGGTTTCATTGTTGAGAGAATTGACGGAAGCTCATTCGGTTTCCGGACACGAGGATGAGGTCAGGGCAATTTTTGTCGACGAGCTTGCGGACTGTGGTGAGTTATCGGCAGATCGGAACGGCTCGGTGTTCTGTGAGGTGGGCGATTCTGGGCCGCGGGTGTTGGTGGCGGGTCACATGGATGAAGTTGGGTTCATGGTGCAGAATATCACGGCGGATGGGTTCATTCAGTTCGTGGCGATCGGGGGGTGGTGGGAGCACAATTTGCTTTCACAACGTGTTGAGATTCTCACACGAGGTGGAGAAAAAATTCTTGGCGTGGTGGCATCGCGTCCACCGCATTTCCTGCCGGAGTCACAGCGACGCCAGGTGATGACGATTGACCAGATGTTCATCGATGTGGGGGCGGATTCGCGTCGTGATGTGGTCGAGCGCTTCGGGATTTCGCTGGGGGATCCGATTGCACCGAGTTCGGGGTTCACTGAGATTGGTCGGGAAGATTGTTTCATGGCGAAGGCGTTCGACAACCGCGTCGGTATGGCGGGGACGATTCAGGCGGGTCAGATTTTGGCGCAGTCGGTGCATCCAAATCGGTTGATTTTGTGTGGAACGGTTCAGGAAGAGGTGGGATTGCGCGGGGCCAAGACGGCGGCAAATTTTTCCAAGCCCGATGTGGCGATTATCCTTGAAGGCCCGCCTGCGGATGACATGCCGGGATTTGCACGGGCGGACTGCCAAGGTCGGCTCGGTGGGGGAGTTCAGATCCGGATGTTTGACCCGACGGCCATCACCAACCCTCGATTGGCGAGATTGGCGATTGAGACTGCGGTGGAGGAGGGGATCCCTCATCAAGTCACCGTGAGGCGGAGTGGTGGCACGGATGCGGGTGCCTTTCATTTGGCGAATGAAGGAGTTCCGAGCATTGTTTTGGGGGTTCCAGCGCGTTACATCCACTCACATAATGCCATCATCGATGTGAATGACTACTTGAGCATGCTCGCGTTGACCATCGCGTTGGTTAGAAAGCTCGATGATGAAGCGGTCGAAGGACTGGTTTCCTATTTATGATGGGGGTACGCGCTGATTTTTAGCTTGCGCAAAATCTTTTTTGGAGTTGGTTTGCTGGCATGATTTTCTCAATTCCAACGAAGAGTTTGTTTTTAGCTGGGCTAATGGCTGCAGTCGGCATCGTTCAGGTTCGCGCGGAGCTTCCGTCGTTGAACGAGAAGGAGTGGCTCGGGTATTTTGTTGGATTGGATAACAAGAATTACCAGTTTGGGGTATCGGCGGTCGGTAAGATTCAGTTGAAAACGAAGGCCAAAAATGGCGATGTCCTCGGGCAAGATAAAATGGTGGATATTGGAATTGTGATCGAGGAAACTCAAGCTGATGGCAAGGTTGTGCAGCGCAGGATTTTGCCCGAATCCCTAGAGTCCGCGCAGCCCGCAACCTACAAACTTGATCATGTCGCCATCCGAGGCAAGGTGACTGGCAATGTAGAGTTTGAGGTAACGGTCACTGAGGGAAAAGCAGGTGAAATTCTATTCGGCGGAAAGCTGCTAGATCCGAGCCAGTTGAAGGGGCCATCGAAATTTCTGCTCTTGGTGAAATTCCCTAATGCCTACTTACATGACAAGAAAGATGGGGATAAAAAGACGGAGAAGGCATTTGAGGAAAAGATTAAGAAGGATCGGTTACAGCTGATCTTGGCAGACAAAAAGCGGGTGAAAATGGAAACATCAGGGCCAGCCGTTATGGATTTGACGCAGATCAATCGAGTTGGAATTGCAGCGGCTCAGCTCGGGCTTTCTGCTTATCAAGGGAAGGAGTTCGAAGTCACAGCGTCGGAGAACTCAATGATGAAGATTGTCCCAGCGGGAGCAGGACCACTTCACGATGGCTTTTCACTTAGTTGGTCGGCTGATTCGGCAAAGGATCCTCAAGGCCAAGCTCGCCTTGCCGTCAAGGTGAAGTGATGCCGAGGAATTGGGTGGTTGGCGATGCTTACGCGCTAGGCAATTCCCAGCCTGTGCGGTAGTCGCGCTTCACGAGTTTATTGGCGAGTTCGTGATTGGAAATTTTCAGCCCGGGAGCATCCCAGCAGAGGACTTCGCCTGGGAATGGACTTGAAAGGCAGCCTAACAAAACCGCCTCGGTGAGGGGGGCGGCAATGTCGAAATTGGCACCTGTCTTGAAGTCACCTTTGAGGCAGCAGTCGATGAATTCATGATAATGGTCAACGGCTTGGACCTCTGGCATCGGGTAGTTTTTGAATTTTTCCTTGGGAACCAGCAATGGGGCTCCGCCGTGGGGGAAAAGCATGACTCCGGCGGTGCCAAGAAAAACGCTCCCTTCCTTTGAAATGCGCCCACCCGCCGCGGCGATGACTTCTGCTGGCAGTTGGGAGTCCCCATCGTACCAAGTGACTTTGACCGTACCGGCTGCGGTGTGTGCCGTGCCTTTGAAGGTGTATTCGACCCATCCATTGATGGCCCAGTTGGTGGCGTTGAGGGGGGCGGGGCCCTTCGAGCAAACCTCGATGGGAGCGGCGAGTTCTAACGCACGGAACCACGCGCTGAACATGTGGCAGCCCATGTCGCCCAAGGTGCCCGTGCCGAAATCACGGCGTTTGCGCCATTCTTGCGGGTGATAGTAGCCATTGATGAATGGGCGCTCCGCTGCAGGCCCAAGCCACAAGTTCCAGTCCAGCTCCTTGGTGACTTCGTCGGTTGGGCTGGGTACGGGCTCCATATCGCCCCATTTTTTGTAGGACCAACTGTGCACTTCCTTCACCTTGCCAATAGCGCCTTGGCGGATCAAGGCCACGGCAAGCCGTTCGTTGCGCCCTGCGGAGACTTGAATGCCCATTTGGGTTACGACCTTTTTCTCGCGAGCTCGTAGCATCATTTGGCGACACTCGAACAAATTTTGTGCTAGAGGTTTTTGACCATAGAGGTGCTTGCCTAACGACATCGCTTCGAGGCCGATCGAGCCGTGCAGGTGGTCGGGAGTTGCGACGTTCACTGAGTCGATGCGATCAGCTTCTTTTTCTAACAAATCGCGCCAATCGCGGTAGCAGGTGGCCTTTGGAAATAATTGGCTGGCTGCCGCAAGGTTGTTGCTGTCGACATCACACAGGGCCACGATTTCAATCATTGGATGGCTGGCGAGCGATTCGAGGTCGCTCTCGCCCATGCCGCCGACGCCGATAGACGCATGGCGAAGTTTGCCATTAGGCGAGGCAGCGCGCAGGCCGCTGGTGACTCATGGGGCCACTGCCAGTCCGACAGCAGTGGTGGCGAGGAAGCGACGGCGTGAAACGAGCGGTTGCGGCATTTCAACCGAACGTCACTGTGATTCGGAGTCTTTCAATTTCTGCGCTGGTTTGCCGAAAATTCTTGGATGCCGGGCCACTCAGGGTCTCGTCGCGGCGCGGACGTCTTGAATCACGAGCTGCAAAGTGGTCTTGCCGCGGAAGGTGTTGCGGTCGATGGTGAAAGCGATGTCCCACGGTGGGTTTGGCAGCGGATGTTCGCCGCCACCAAAGAAAACGGCGTCCTGCTCGTGGTAGCCTTGGCGAAGCATGAAGCGGAGGTGGTTGTTTTTCATGTGGAGCGGTGAGCGGCTCAATCCAACTTGGCGTGAAACGAAAACCGGCTGCGGATTTCCACTGCCAAATGGCTGCAGCAATTCGTAGCTCGCGAGAAAGTCTAACGAAAGTTGGTCGAAGGAAATTTCGGCATCGTACATCAATTTCGGCTGCCGCTGTTCTTGGCTGCTATTGCTCAAGACATAGTCGGAAAAATGCTTCCTGAACTCATCGAGTTGATCCTCATGGATGGAAAGTCCAGCGGCCATCGCGTGGCCTCCACCAGTGATGAGATCGCCTTGGCATGCACGAATCGCGTCCACCAGGGAAATTCCCTCGATGCTCCGGCCCGATCCCTTGCCAATGCCACCTTCATCGATGGCGATGATGAAGGTAGGTTTGTAAAATTGGCGCATTAGCCGTGAGGCGACGATGCCGACCACGCCGTGATGCCAAGTTCGCGATCCTAGCACGATGACCGGGTCGTTGAGCGAATCAAAATCACGGTTGAGCATTTCGATCGCTTCCCGCCGGATTAGCCCCTCGTGGGTTTGTCGCTGTTTGTTGTAGGCGTCGAGCTTTTGGGCGAGCTCCTGCGCGTGTCGTCGGCAATCGGTGGTCAGCGTTGCCAATGCGTCTTCGGGCACATCCATGCGGCCAGCGGCATTCAGTCGTGGCCCGATGCGAAACCCAATATCCATCGAAGTGGTGCTGCCAGTCATCCCGCTGATTTCCTGCAGGGCGCGCAGACCTGGATTGAGGGTGCTCGAAAGGGATTTGAGACCGTGGCGCACCATGATGCGATTTTCCCCGACCATGGGGACAATGTCCGAGATGGTCGCGACGGCCACCAAGTCCAGCAATTCTTTAAGATCCAGCTCGGTGGCACGGGTTTTCAGAAGCGCGTGGCCCAATTTGAAAACCACCCCCGCCGCACAAAGGTAGGTGAATGCATCGCCGCATTTCGGGTTCACCAATGCGCAGCACTCTGGCCGCCCGGTCAATTCTGGCTCGTGGTGATCGACAATCAGCACATCGATGCCGTCTGCACGCAACGCCGCAACCTCCTTAATCGAGATCGTCCCGCAATCGACGGTGATCAATAAATCCGGCTTGGCCCCCTCCTGCATGCAACGGGCCAGCGCAGCCGTACTCAGTCCGTAACCTTCAGGCCCCCGTCGTGGGATGAAATGCCGCGGCGTTAGCCCATAAGACATCAGAATGCGCCTCATCAAGGTGATCGAGCTGACACCGTCAACGTCGTAGTCCCCATAAATGCAGACTTCCTCGCCGCGATCCACCGCTGCCAACACCCGCTCAACGGCAGGCTTCATGTCAGGGATGAGGAATGGATCCGCCAAGTTTTTGAGCTTGGGGTGGAGGTAGTCATCGAGATTTGTGCCCATCGGTAAGCCGCGCTGGCGGATGAGGTGCTCCAAAATCGGTGGAAACGAGCCCGGGTTCCCGACCGTGTCGTTGTGAAAGGGTTCGCCGCGTGCGATCCATTGGAAATTCTGAGCTCGCATGGAATGGGCACCATGGTAGGGGCAGGACATCCTGCTAGACAAGATCGGATACAGAAAGTGCGTAAATCTGTCTGCTGCGTCGTTTTGACGCGCGTGAACTGAGACAAATTGGCGCAATCTCACCTCTTTGAGAAACGGGGACGAATTCAAAAAACGATTCAATTCACTTATTATAAGTTAGTTAGTTATATCTAAAAACGGGTTGGCACAATCCATGCGAAAGGTTTTGTGAAATCAACCGCTCTCATCGGCGATACACACAGGCTCTAACACGAAAAGGAAACCAATTTTATGTCCAAAATCCTCGGAATTGACCTCGGAACCACCAACTCTTGCATGGCTGTCATGGATGGCGGCGAATCCACGGTGTTGGAAAACTCGGAAGGCGCTCGCACCACTCCATCGGTCGTCGCCTTCGCCAAAAACGGCGAGCGCCTTGTCGGTCAAGCCGCCAAACGCCAAGCAGTTACCAACCCGCAAAACACGATTTTCTCTGCCAAGCGCCTCATCGGTCGCAAGTTCGCGGAACTCAAGGACGCTGACAAGCGCATGCCCTACACGATCGTCGCAGCCCCCAATGGCGACGCCCATATCCAAGTGGAAGTCGGCGGCGAGAAGAAAACCTACTCGCCCCAAGAAATTGCGGCCATGGTCCTTGGCAAACTCAAGGCCGACGCTGAGGCGAAACTCGGCGAAAAGATCACCCAAGCGGTGATCACCGTGCCTGCCTATTTCAACGACTCTCAGCGCAACGCAACCAAGGCAGCTGGGGAAATCGCCGGGCTTGAGGTGCTCCGCATCATCAACGAACCCACCGCCGCTGCGCTGGCCTATGGCCTCGACAAGAAGTCGGATGAAAAAATCGCCGTGTACGACCTTGGCGGTGGAACCTTTGACATCTCGGTGCTCGAAATCGGCGACGGCGTTTTCGAAGTGCTCTCCACCGATGGGGACACCCAACTCGGTGGCGATGACTGGGACAACACGCTCATTCAGTGGATTGTTGCGGAGTTCAAAAAGGACCAAGGAATCGACCTCTCCGGCCAGCCGGATGCCCTTCAACGCATCAAGGAGGAAGCAGAAAAAGCGAAGATCGCACTCTCGTCCACTCAGTCCTACGACATCAGCCTACCATTCATCACGGCCGATGCGACCGGACCCAAGCACATCCAACTCAGCCTCACTCGTTCGAAGTTGGAACAACTCACTGACTCCTTGTTTGAGCGCACCAAAAAGCCGGTTCGCGACTGCCTCAAGGAGGCCGGTCTCTCGGCATCGGAAATTAACGAACTGGTGCTCGTTGGTGGAATGACCCGCATGCCGAAAGTCGTCGAGATCGCCCGCGAACTCGCCGGACAAACCCCTCACCAAGGAGTGAACCCAGACGAGGTGGTCGCCATTGGCGCAGCAATCCAAGGCGGCGTCCTTCGCGGCGACGTGAAAGATGTACTTTTGTTGGATGTTAGCCCGCTCACCCTTTCGATCGAGACGATGGGCGGTATCGCCACCGCGATGATCGAGCGCAACACCACGATCCCCGCGAAGAAGTCTCAGATCTTCTCGACCGCGGCGGACAGTCAGCCCGCCGTGGACATCCAGATTTGCCAAGGCGAGCGCAAGATGTTCGGCGACAACAAGCTTCTCGGCAATTTCAAGCTCGATGGGATTGCTCCAGCCCGCCGCGGTGAGCCTCAGATCGAGGTGACCTTCGACATCGACGCAAACGGCATTCTTCACGTCTCCGCGAAAGATAAGCAGTCTGGAAAAGAACAAAAAATCTCCATTCAAGGTTCCTCAGGACTCTCCAAAGATGAGATTGAGAAGGCCAAGCGCGATGCAGAAGCTCACGCCGATGAGGACAAGAAGCGCGTCGAAAAAGTCGATGCCAAGAACAAGGCGGACAACTTGGTTTTCTCGGTTGAAAAACAACTTGCCGAACTCGGTGACAATGCCCCAGCGGAACTCAAGGAACTCCTCGGCGGTAAAATCCAAGCCGTGAAAGATTCAATCAGCAGTGATGATTTGGACTCGATCAACAAGGCCGTTGCCGATCTCGAAGGCTCGCTTCAAGCACTTGCTGAGGCAGCTCAACAAGCGCAAGCCGGAGCTCAACAGCCTGACGTCGAGCCCGCCGACTCCTCACCGAACGAGCCAAAACAAACAAAAGGAAAAGTCGTCGACGCTGAAGTCGTTGATTGATTGTTCCCACGCCCGGTCTGCGGTGCTTTCCAGAGCCCGATGCGTTGCAAAATGCACGCATTAGGCCACCGATCGCAGCGCAAATCGCAATCCACTCTCTTATGAAAAATTTCCACGCCGTTTGATCGGCGTGGCCTCTCGCAACCAAACAAACACAAACACACCACAAACTATGGCTAACATCAAACCACTCGGACAACGGGTCCTCGTCAAACGTCTCGAAGCCGACGCCATCAGCGCAGGCGGCATTGTCCTCCCCGACACTGCCAAGGAAAAACCTCAAGAAGCAGAGGTTATCAGCCTGGGCACTGGCGGGAAGGATGACAATGGCAAGGCCATCGAATTCACCGTCAAAGTCGGTGACAAAGTCCTCATCTCCAAATACGGCGGCACTGAAGTAAAAGTCGGTGGTGAGGAAGTCCTCATCCTCAACGAATCCGATATCCTCGGCATCGTCGGCTAATCCTCGATCTCAATTCAGCAATCATCATTCTTAAATCTTAATCTATCATGGCTAAACAACTCCAATTCGACGAAGCCGCACGCCAAGCCCTCTTGCGCGGTGTGGAAAAACTGGCACGTGCTGTCAAAGCAACCCTCGGGCCTGCTGGACGCAATGTGATCCTCGACAAAAAATTCGGTTCCCCAACTATCACCAAGGACGGTGTCTCGGTTGCCAAGGAAATCGAACTTGAGTGCCCTTATGAAAACATGGGTGCCCAATTGATCCGTGAGGTTTCCAGCCGCACTTCTGACATCGCCGGTGACGGAACCACCACTGCAACCGTGCTTGCCGAAGCCATCTACAAAGAAGGCCTCCGCAACGTGACGGCTGGTGCAAACCCGATCTCACTGCAACGCGGAATCTTGAAGGCGACCGAAGCAATCGTCGCTCAACTCAAGGTGCTTTCCAAGCCCGTCTCCGACGCCAAGGAAATCGCGCAAGTCGCATCGATCTCGGCAAACTCCGATAAGGAAATCGGCGGCATCATCGCCGAAGCGATGGACAAGGTCGGTAAGGACGGAACCATCACGGTGGAAGAAGCCAAAGGCATTGAAACCACGCTTGAAGTGGTCGAAGGCATGCAGTTCGACAAGGGCTACCTTTCGCCCTATTTCGTGACCAATCCCGAGAGCATGGAAGCTTTCCTTGAGAACGCTTACATCCTCATCAACGAGAAGAAGATCTCGTCCCTTAAGGACATGCTTCCGCTCCTTGAGAAAATCGCGAAGACCGGCCGTCCGCTTCTCATCATCGCAGAAGATGTGGAAGGCGAAGCGCTTGCAACTCTCGTGGTGAACAAGCTCCGTGGCATTCTCAACATCGCTGCCGTGAAGGCACCTGGATTTGGCGACCGTCGCAAGGCGATGCTCGAAGACCTCGCCATCCTCACCGGTGGCCGCGTGATCACCGAAGACCTCGGCATCAAGCTCGAAGGTGTGGAACTCGCTGACCTCGGCGAAGCCAAGCGCGTGACCATCACGAAGGAAAGCACCACCATCGTCGAAGGTGGCGGTACATCGGACGGCATCACCGGACGCGTGAACCAGATCCGCCGCCAAATCGAAGACACCACCAGCGACTACGACCGTGAGAAGCTTCAAGAGCGTCTTGCGAAGCTCGCTGGCGGAGTTGCTGTCATCAATGTCGGTGCTGCAACCGAAACGGAGATGAAGGAGAAGAAAGCCCGCGTGGAAGACGCCCTTCATGCGACCCGTGCGGCCGTTGAAGAAGGCATCGTTGCCGGGGGGGGTACGGCTCTCATCCGTGCACAAGCCGCCATCGGCGACCTTGGTCTCGAAGGTGACGAAAAGACTGGCGCAGGCATCATCGCCCGTGCCGTCGAAGCACCACTTCGCCAACTCGTCACGAACGCTGGCCGCGAGGCTGCGCTCATCGTCGAGCACGTGAAAAAAGGCAAGGGTGGCGAAGGCTACAACGTCGCCACTGACAAGTTCGAGGATCTCATCGCATCGGGTGTGGTCGATCCTACCAAGGTGACCCGCACTGCGCTTCAAAACGCAGCGTCGATCTCTGGTCTTCTGCTTACCACGGAGTGCCTCATCACCGAACTTCCATCCAAGGAAGCGCCAGCAGGCGGCGGTGGCCACGACCACGGAATGGGTGGCATGGGCGGCATGATGTAAATCAGCGCGACGGCTTCTAACCGTCAAACCTCAATCAAAAGCCGGGCAGGAAATCCTGTCCGGCTTTTTTTGGTGTTCACCCAGCATTGCGAACGACGAGGCGCCATGCTGAAATGTTCGAAAGCGAGAAGCTTGAGATTCATGGCATGTGGCCCTCGCGAAGAAGCTTCATCGAGGTGGCCGACCTTCCCCCAAATTGGAAAAGCGCCAATTTGCGGTGATGAGCAAGGGGTGGGAAGCCGTCGCAAACGTCAGGAAACGTCCCAGCGCTTTGTAGACCTCGCTGCACGCGACGATCTGAGGTAGACAGCAAAAGGGGCCCAGAGCGGAAATTCCGCCTGTGCCCCCTCTGTTAAGAATTAATAGCTACTTACTGGCAGACTTCGCAGGTTCCGCCGTTCAGCATAGCCTCAATCGAGCAGGCGTTCTTTTCTGCCTCGGTGTAGGTCGGCTTGTCAGTGCCACCCGTCGCTGCCATGAGGCCTCGGGTCTCCTTCTTGACGTCGATGGTCGATTTCTCGACGTTTGATGCCCCGAGGGTACGGAGGTAGTAGGTGGTTTTGAGGCCTTTATCCCAAGCTCGGCGATACATGTGCGAGAGGGCTTTCATCTCGGGAGTCGCGAGGAAAAGGTTCACACTTTGGGCTTGGTCGATCCACTTTTGACGGCGGGCGGCGGCGTCGATGATGTATTCGTAGCTGATGCCGAAGACCGTTTTGTGCTTGTGCTTGAGGCTCTCTGGGATCTCGTCGATTGCGTCGAGTTCGCCGTCGAAATACTTCAGCTGATCCAGCATTTCTTGGTTCCAGAGGTTCAGTTTTTTCAGATCTTTCACGAGCTCTGCGTTGAGAATGATGAATTCTCCGCCGAGGTTGGATTTGACGTAGAGGTTCTTGTAGTTTGGCTCGATGCAGGGGGTGGTGCCCATGATGTTCGAGATCGTCGCGGTCGGAGCAATCGCGAGGACGTTCGAGTTGCGCATGCCGTGTTTGGCGATTTTTTCCCGGACGACTGACCAGTCCATTTTTCCACCGCGTGGGACGTCGATTGTGCGGCCACGCTCGGATTCGAGGAGGTCAACAGTATCTTGTGGGAGGAGTCCGCGGTCCCATTTTGAGCCCTTGTAGCTTGAGTAGCAGCCGACTTCCGACGCGAGGTCGCTGGATGCGCTGTAGGCGTAGTAGGCAATGGCTTCCATGAACTCGTCATTGAATTCCACTGCGGCGTCCGAGGCGAACGCGAGGTTGCGCTTGTAGAGCGCGTTCTGGACACCCATTACGCCGAGACCGATCGGGCGGTGGCGGCTGTTCGCCGTTTTGGCGGCATCGGTAGGGTAGAAATTGATGTCGATCACGTTGTCGAGCGCGCGGATGGCGACCGTGATCGTCTCCTTTAGCATTTCGTGATCGAGCGCGCCGTCGCGGGTGATGTGAGTGTCGAGCACGATCGATCCCAAGTTGCAAACTGCGGTTTCTTCGTCAGACGTGTTGAGGGTGATTTCTGTGCAGAGGTTGCTTGAGTGAATCACGCCGCAGTGGTCTTGTGGCGAGCGGACATTGCAGGGGTCTTTGAAGGTGATCCATGGGTGACCGGTTTCGAAGACCATTTTGAGCATCGACTTCCAGAGCTCGAGGGCGGGAAGTTGGCGGCCCCAGATTTTTCCATCGGCGACCATTTGTTCGTATTCGCAGTAGCGGGTTTCGAAAGCGCTGCCGTAGAGATCGTGGAGGTCGGGGACTTCGTTTGAGCGGAATAGTGTCCAGGTGCCACGGTCTTCCATGCGCTTCATGAAGAGGTCAGGAACCCAGTTGGCGGTGTTCATGTCGTGGCAACGGCGACGTTCGTCCCCGGTGTTTTTGCGGAGGTCGAGGAAATCCTCGATGTCGTTGTGCCACGTTTCGAGATAGGCGCAGCCAGAACCGCGGCGTTTTCCACCTTGGTTCACCGCGACGAGCTGGTCATTGTGGAGCTTGAGGAAAGGGATGATGCCTTGTGACTCACCATTCGTGCCTTGGATGTAGCCGCCGGTGCCGCGAACGGCAGTCCATGAGCCGCCGAGACCGCCCGCCCACTTGCTGAGGAAGGCATTTTCCGCGATGCCGCGATACATGATCGATTCGATGGAGTCATCGACCTTGTAAAGGTAGCAGGATGAGAGCTGGCTGTGGAGTGTTCCCGAGTTGAACAGCGTGGGTGTGGACGAGCAGAAGCGGCGTCCTTTGTAGAGACTGTAAAGGCGGATGACCCAATCTTCCCGCTGGTTTTCTTCTTTCTTGAAGAGGCCCATGGCGACGCGCATCCAGAAAAACTGAGGAGTTTCGATGCGGCAGTGCTTGTTGCTGGTTTTATCAACGATCAGGTAGCGATCATAGAGCGTTTGGATACCGAGGTAGTCGAAATCGAGGTCGGCGGTGGGGTCGAAGGCATCGGCCAGTTTGTCGATGTTGTAGCATTCCAACAGATCCGGATGAAGGCGTTTGATGGAGACACCGTACTTGAGGTAGGACTTAAACGCAGCCTTGTGGGCTTGTTTCAGCTTGTCGATGCCGTCCTTGAGAATGCTCCAGTCGAGGACTTCCTCGTAGATGTAGGAGAGCAGGATACGACCGGCGAATTTTGCGAAGTCCGCATCTTTTTCGATGAGTGCCTTGGCATTGAGAATGATCGTGTTTTTGAGATCTTTTTCGGAAATTTCCGTGCCGACCGAGCGGCGGAGTTCACGCTCGATATCGGGTTCCGTGATGTTGAGGTCGAGGCCGATGGAGGCGTAGGCGATGCGCTTGCGGAGGTCGGTGCCATCCCAGAATGATGATACACCTTCGTCATTGGTGACGGTGACCATCAACTCTTGGTTTGGGTCCTCGGCGCGTTCGAGCTCTTCGGCACGGAGGCGGCTGCGCTGGGCCCTATATAGGATGTAATGTTCTGCGGCTTTGAAGTGGCCTTGGCGCATGAGTTCCTCTTGAACCATGTCTTGGACGTCTTCGATGTGAACAAAGGATTGGTCCCCGCGGCGAATGCGATCTGTGACGCCCTTGGCGATGTCGATTGCGGGCTCTGGGTTTTCCTTGATCGTTAAGAAGGCCTTGCGCACGGCGATTTCGATTTTGGTCTCGGACCAAGGGACGACATTGCCGCTGCGGCGAATGAGGCGGACGGGAAGGGCGTTCGGGCCGGCGTAGAGGTCGACGCTGCCATGTTTTTCCATGGAGCGGCGGAATGCGAGGGATTTCGCGACGTCGTAGGCTTCATTTTCGAGGAGGGCCTTCTCGATGAGCAGATAGAGGTCCGCCTCGGATAGGCGGAGGCGCCCGCCGCTCTCGAGCGTCTGCATGAGTGAGGCCGCCACTGAGTGAGCAACATCAGAAACGAACTTGCGGTTGTCTGCGGTGAAGATCGATGTTTCCTCTTGGCTACGGGAGATCAGTAGGTCAGTGAGCGAGTTGCCGATGGCATCTGCTACATCTTCCAGAGAGAAATGCGAATCAACGGTACCGCGGGTGACGATGATGTCAGGGTTGGACGCCCGTTTTTCCGAGGGAAGGACTTCACGCCATGAGTAGCCACGATCCGTGACGGACATGGAGAAGCGGTCACTGATGACTTGTTTGAGAATGATGTCCTCGTCGGGATTTACAGGGCGGTACATGGTAATTTTGAGAAAAAAATGAGAAGGTCGAGTGAGTGGGGTTGTTTTTGGGGGTAGGGGGTTACAGTTCGTCGTCATCGACGGAGGCGAGAGCCGAAGCCTTTTGGTATTCGGTGACGCGTCCTTCGAAGAAATTGGTTTCTTTTTTGATATCCATCATTTCAGCAAGCCATGGGAACGGGTTGGAAACGGACTCGTTGAGGGGTGCGAGGCCGCACGATGTGAGGCGGCGGTCTGCAATGTAATCGATGTAGGTCTCGAAGTCAGCAGAATTCAGTCCGAGGCCCGCCACGGGGAGGCAGTCGCGGATGAATTGTTTTTCGAGGGTGATGCCTTCGCGCATGGTGGCGCGGAGGTTTTCGCGGAAGTCTTCGGTCCAGATGTCTGGGTTTTCATCGATTAAGTCCATGAGGAGATTCCGGAACACCTCGATGTGGTTGGATTCGTCACGCAGGGTGTAGCGGAACATTTGTCCGATCCCAGGGAACTTATTTTGGCGATAGAGGCTGAGGATCATGCCGAAAAGGCCGTAAAACTGCGTGCCTTCCATGACTTGGCCGAACATGAAGATATTCTTCGCAAGCGCTTGCTTGTTCTCGGTGATGGTGAGGTCGATGTCGCGGCGGAGCGCCTTGCTGTTCGAAACGACGAAATTATTCTTGGCGGTGATCGAAGGAACGTCCTCAAACATGGCTTCGCACTCGTGTGGGTTGATGCCGAGCGAGGAGATCATGTAAACGAGTGAGTCGGCGTGGATGTTCTCTTCGTGAGCGTGGCGGCCGAGCACGAGTTTGAGCTCAGGTGCGGTGACCACTTCGCGGACGACGTGGAGTACGTTGTCCCCGACGATGCCTTCAGCCGCCGAGAAATAGCCGATGCCCATTTTGATGATCCAGCGCTCGACATCGGTGATCTCATCGGAACGCCACTGTTCGACATCTTTCTGCATGGTGATGTCTTCCGGTTCCCAGTGATTGTTCTTCATCGTCTTGTAGAGGTCATACGCCCACTGGTATTTGAGTGGGAGGATGTTGAAGAACATCGTGGGTTTGCCGTTGATGACCCGCTTGCCGGCGTATGCGAGCTCTGCTTTTTCTCGATCGAGAACAAAGGTGCGGTTGCCGAGAGCGATGGTGGTGGTGGCAGATGGAGCAATGGTAGACATGATTTTAAGCAGAAATAAGGGCTTTAGAAGAATTCAAACACAGTTAAAACGATCGAAGAGCAGTAAACAGCAAATCGTAGGCTCAGTCAAACGGATTTTGCTCATGTAGTATCCACAAATTATTCACAATACAAGATATGGTATCTTGTTTAATGTAACCACAAAGTAAACATGCTTGTTTCCTAGTCCTTTTGGCAATTTAGACAGAGGAACGAGGGCCCATTCTTGGTGCTTTAAAAATTAGTGGGTTCTGTTAGAATCTTGGGGCTCGCTGAAGATTTTAAAAATTATTAAATTTTACTAACTATTAGGCGCAATAAGATAAATCTTCATCTAACATGTTGATTTTTAGTGTTTTGTTTTTTAACGCGGGTGGGGTGGGCATGAAAAACCGCCCGATCCGGTGACGAAAAGGGCGGTGCATGAAGAGGGTGGGATTAAAATTCCCAGTTGTGTTGGTCGAGTTCGCAGACGCAGGCAGCGAGGAGATTGATGCAGGCCGCGAGGTCCTCCTTGTGGCAGGATTCGATGGTTTGATGGATGTGGCGTGTTGGGATCGAGACCGCTCCGGTGATTGAGCCGCCGGCGACCATGCGCTGAAGGCTCGCGGTGTCGGTGCCGCCGCCACTGAGGATTTCAGGCTGCCACTTGATTTTGTGGCGTTTCGCGGTGGCTTTCATGAAGGCGACCATGCGGTAGTCGCAGATGACCGACGAATCCATGAGCTTGATTGCCGCGCCACCGCCGAGGGACGTGCAGCGTTCTTGCGGAGAAGACCCTGGGACGTCATACGCGATCGTGGTGTCGAGCCCGAAGCCAAAGTCGGGCTGAATCTGAATGGCGGACGCTTGTGCGCCACGAAGACCGACCTCTTCCTGGACGGTGAATACCGCGTAAAAGTCATAGGCTGGCTTGCGCTTGGATTTTTTCAGCGCGCGCAGCGTCTCGATGAGCACGAAAACCGACGCGCGGTTGTCGAGGGATTTCACGTTGACGCAGTCTCCGAGTTCAATCAGCGGCGAGTGGCGGGTGACGAAATCGCCGACAGCGACGACTTTGATGACCTCCTTCATCGGGAGGCCGGTGTCGATGAAGTAATCCTAAAAAGGAAAATGGAAAGATCGCCAGCACGCGGCAAGTGACGTAAGCTCAAGGCCATGAATGCTCCAGCGAGCTTAATTTGTGTTAACCCCGTGGGTGAGTCGAAAAACGCCCAT
>Ga0164295_10000444_pt1 | contig 35645 bp, 34 predicted proteins | sample GEODES006metaG_FD_111798 | JGI IMG/M metagenome (GOLD analysis project Ga0164295, IMG submission 111798) | Oligotrophic lake water microbial communities from Sparkling Lake, Wisconsin, USA - GEODES006 metaG | ecosystem: Environmental > Aquatic > Freshwater > Lake | place: USA: Sparkling Lake... | reverse complement strand
TATATTGCTATTTTCTCCATAACCCCAGATTAAATTATCTTTTCCAAAACTAATATTGCCTTTTTTAAAGCTATAATTAATATTCGCTCTTATATCGGTATAATTAATTTTATTATCAGATTTCGCACCAATTAAAATATTACCTGGAGTAGCCGATTCTTCTCTAAAGTTATTACTTACAGTACCATTTTCTGTGTAATCACGATAATAAACCTGATACCCTAAATTTTTATTTTTACCAGCAGTTCCCCATAATTCAAAACCATTGCTTAATTGCTTTATATTTTTACCACCACCTAAAAAATTATTTATACTTAATAGCGGGTCAATATAAAATTCAAATTCGTTGCTTATGATAGCTCCAGACCTCCACCTTTTATTTTGATCTTTTTTAAATAATGAAATTTGTTCTTTACTAGGCCTAGTATATTCTTGTAAATAAAAGTTAAGCTCATTTTTTTCTACAATGCTTAGGGTTGAATCTTTTAATTTTAAAATATTTAGTGAATTTAAAACACTTGTTCTATTAATTGGTTTAATTAAATCTTTATATTCAATAAAGCCTTTCTGTGCCATTCTATACAAAAATGGCTGCACTTCTGAATTATTATTATCCCATACATTTTGTGAAATTGCTTGTATGAAAAAAGCTAAAATAAAAAGAAATATGAAAAATATTTTTTCCAATGAATTTTATTTAATGCATTAATAAGCATTCTGGTCTCCCCTGAAAATATTAATTACAGTTTGTATAATAATTTGCAAATCCAACCAAAAATTCCAGCGTTGAATATAATATAAATCAAAATTGACTCTTTTTTGCATATCCTCTGTAGTTCTGGTTTCACCTCTACAACCATTTACTTGGGCGAGCCCTGTAATACCTGGTATTACCATATGCCTTAACATATAGTTATCAACCAATTCCATTGATTGAATATTTAATTGAGTAGGATGTGGCCTAGGCCCCACTACTGACATATTCCCTATTAATACATTCCAGAATTGAGGCAGTTCATCCATATTGGTTTTACGTAAGATTTTTCCAATAAGTGTTATGCGAGGGTCGTCCTTAAAAGCTTGTTGAAAATTTCCTTCTTCATCAATTTCAGAACTTTCTTTGTACATTGAACGAAACTTATAACAAGTAATTCTTTTATTATTCAATCCCCATCTTTCTTGTTTAAAAAATATGGGCCCTTTAGAAGATAGTTTTATAATAATAGCAAGTATTGGGAAAATAAAACTACCCAATAAAATAAAAAATAATAAAGAGAAAACAATATCAAAAATTCTTTTTAAAAGTCTATTCTCTCTTTTATCTAAAGGTAAATCACCTACATTGACCACTGGAAGAAGGCCTATATTATTTATATAAACTGAAGATGAAGTGAACTCGCTTAAGTTAGGTAGTATTCGTACTTTAATATTTAAGCCATCGCATATAGCAATACAGTTTTGAATTTTTTCATTTTCACCAGTTGGAAGTGCAATAAAAACCTCATCAATTTCTGTAGTTCTTAAAATAGTGTGTAAGTCATTTAAATTTCCTAAATAGGTACATTCTTTTTTTAGTTGGTCTTGTTCGTCAATGTAGCCAATACATTTATACCCATAGTAATAGTATTTTTTTACTGCATCAATAAATTCTTCAGCAGCCTTGGTGGAACCAACTAATAATACATGGTCATAAAAAATTCCTTTGTTTAAGTAGGCATGAATTTTTTTACGAATGGCATATTTAGATAAAATGGCTAAAAAGGTCAAAATATTGGCAAAAACCAGTACAAATTTTGAAGGAAATTTATGGTTTAGATTCAAAAAGAACAGAACTGAGCTTAGACTTACAATAAATAGGATTGAATGGTATATCATTTGTACCATTTCTTCTGCAAATTTATTGGACCTTTTTTCAAAGTAAATCTTTGAAAAAACAGACATTACAAACCATAAAACAATGGATAAAATGAAAAAAGGATAGCTAAAGTATTGTAAATCAATATTATAGCTGAATTTTTTTGCAATTAGGTAAGCTATATATATTATAATAATATCTAATGTGTAGCTAATATTTCGTAGAAACTGCTGTTGTTTCTTCATTCCATTTATTTTACGGTATAAATATAGGCTAAAGATAGTTTAATTTAAAGTTGTTAAAAAGGTTTTTAGAAAGGGGCATTAAAGTAGATTTTTAGGTTATAAAATACTATATTTGTATTCCCCCAAATTATTACTGATTTAAGCTATAAATCCTTGTTTAATACTACTTTACACATAAAAATGTGACTAAGGATGCGCAAGCTTTATACAAATTATTTAATTATATTAAAACCGCCCAATATGAGATTTATTAAGTTCATTATTACTATTGTCATTTTGTTGACTTTTAGTTTTTCAATTTATGCACAAGACCCTTTAGGGGGACGTGACTTAAGCAACTTAAAAGTAGACGCATTAAGTGAAAATCAAATTAACGCTATTCAGCAAAAATTGAAACAATCTGGTTTTACAATAGACCAAGTTGAGTCACAGGCCATTGCTAAAGGAATGTTACCAACTGAATTTGCTAAATTAAAAGATAGATTAAATGGTATTACAGGAATAGTTATGGCAAAGTCGGTAAAAAGAGGTAATGTAGTTTCGCAAACTGGAACTACAAATAATGTTAAAGATAAAGACAGTACGTCAGTTAATATCAATTCTAATATTAATACTTTAATTTATGGCTCAGAATTATTTGCATTTAGCACAAATTCAACAGGTAATGAAGCAAATAAAATTATAGCAACACCCTTAAATTATGAAATTGGGCCTAATGATGTTATTAAATTGGTGGTTTATGGCGTTCAAGAATATTCTAGTGATTTAACAGTAAGCAAGGAAGGAAAAATTCAAGTAGATAATGTGGGCCAAATAAAAGTAGCTGGGCTAACTATTGAAGCTGCAAAAACAAGAATTAAGCAACAAATGGCTGCTACTGCTTATTCAAGCTTAGCAAGAGGCGAATCAAAATTAGATATTAGTTTAGGTGATATAAGAACTATTCACATAACCATAATTGGTGCCTATAAAAGTGGTACTTATAATGTTTCTTCTTTATCAAATGTAATTAGTGCATTATCTGAAGCAGGAGGCCCTAATGCCATTGGCTCTTATAGAGAAATTGAAGTAATAAGAAACAATAAAATTTTTACTAAGGTTGACTTATACCGCTTTTTACAATACGGAGATCAATCACAAAATATTGGCTTAAAGGATAATGATATTATTCGTGTGCCAGCTTACAAAAATAGAGTAGAATTAACAGGTGAAGTAAAAAGACCAGGCATTTTTGAAGTTGTTGGTAATGAAAGTTTTAGCCAAATTCTAGAATACGCAGGTGGCTTTAGCGATAACGCTTATTCTGCCATGGTTAAAATTATTCAGAAAAATGATAAAGAAAAATCAGTTAAGGATTTATCTAAATTAGAATTTGGAAAGTACCAACCAAAAAGTGGCGATGTAGTAAGTATTTCAAAAATTATTAATAGGTACCAGAATAGAGTTTTATTAAGTGGCGCTGTTTACAGACCAGATGTTTATGAATTACAGCCAGGAATGCGTATTTCTGATTTAATTAATAAAGCAGATGGTTTGAAAGAAGATGCATTTACAGGTAGAGCACAATTAATAAGAACGAAACCTAATTTATTAAAAGAAATGATAAGTATTAATTTATCAAAAGCACTTGAAAAAAATACATCTGAAAATATTTTATTACAAAGAGAAGATGAATTATACATTAATTCTATTTTAGAAATTAGAGATTCTTTAAAGGTTGATTTATTTGGGGAAGTAAAAGCAGTAGGTTCTTTTAACTATATTGATAGCATGACTGTTAAGGATATAATTTTAATGGCAGGAGGCTTTACTTATGCAGCCAATAAAAATATTGAAGTAGCAAGACTAGTTCAATATGGAGATAAAGTTGAAAATAATCAGGTAACTAAAATATTTAAAACTGAAATTAATGGCGATTTAAGTTTTAACCCTGGCCAAGAAAATATTGTATTACAACCTTTAGATGTAATTACCATTACTAAAAAAGTAGGTTATACCTTACCAGAAGTAATTACCATTAGCGGACAAGTACAAAGTACAGGTAAATATACATTAAGTTCTAGAGTAGAACGTGTAAGTGATGTTGTAAAAAGAGCAGGTGGTTTAATTGGCGAAGCTTATGGAGAAGGGGCATACATTAAAAGAAAAAGATTTGATGTTGATTCATTAAAATCTGATGAAACAAAAACTTCTATTGAACTTGCATATACTAGAAAATTCAAGGCTAAACAAGAGGCAGATAAAAATTCAATATTAAATACACCTTCAGTAACTTCTGCAATGGGAACAACTGATATTGATTTAAACCCTCAAGCAAAAGGCAATAAATTGAAAGATACTTTAAATGCTTTATTTAAAGATATGGAAGATGATTATTATCAAATAGCTATTGATATTAATTATATCATGCAACACCCTGGTTCAGAATTAGACTTAGTGTTAAGAGCAAAAGATGAAATAGTAATTCCTAAGATGGACAATAGAGTTAAAATAAGTGGTGGTGTATTAAGACCTACCAATATTGTATATAGAGAGGGCTTAACTGTTGGAGAATGTATTAGTGCTGCTGGTGGAATTTCTGAATATGCTAAAAGAGGAAGAGCTTATGTTATTTACGCAAATGGAAAATCAAATAGAACAAAGATGTTTGGCATATTTAGAGTGAACCCAACTATTCGACCAGGTGCTGAATTAGTTATTCCTGAGACAGATGCAAAGAAAGAAAAAGCAATTACTACTATAGTACAATTTACTACTGTAATTGCACAAGTAGTTGCGGCATTAGCTACTATTAGTTTGTTGCAAAAATAGTCTCAACTATATATAAAATTTTAATTTTAAAAAATGGCCTTAGAAAATAATCATATAGAAAATTCGGATTTTGACAATGATGAAATATCATTGAAAGAACTAATTATTAAAATTAAAGAGTGGATTAGTTTTTTAAAATCTAAATGGAAAATATTTTTTATCGCAGGAATTATTGGAGGTTTCATTGGTTTAGTTATTGCCTCAATTGAGAAGCCTACATATAAAGCTGTTCTTACATTTGCAATGGAAGATGACAAGGTCAGTGGAGGAGGTGGTTTAAATGGAGCTTTAGGTTTGGCAAGTAGTATTGGTTTAGAATTAGGTGTAGGCGGTGGGGGGGCATTTGCTGCTAGTAATTTAGCTGAATTAATGAAGAGCCATTTAGTAGTTGAAAAGGTTTTGTTAGAACCAATAATAATTAATGGTAAAACAATTACACTTGCTGAATACTATATAGAAATTAACAGTTTAAGAAAAAAATGGGAGAATAAGCCAGAATTAAAAAATATTGTATTTTTACCCAATTCGGATCGTAATAAATTCACAATTCAACAGAACTATATTTTAGAACAGATATATAAAAGTTTAATTGATAAAGAACGTTTAAGTATAATGCAAAAGGATAAAAAAGTCACTATTTTATCCATTGAGGTGGTAAGCAAAAATGAATTATTTTCAAAATTTTTTTGTGAGAGTTTAGCAAAGGAAACCTCCGATTTTTATGTAGAAACTAAAAGCAAAAAAGCCAGAATTAATGTAAATGTTTTACAAAGACAAACTGATAGTATTCGAGATGCATTAAATGGAGCAATTACTGGAGTTGCCAATGAAACTGATAATGTTTATAATTTAAATCCTGCTTTAAATATAAAAGGAACTTCAACTAGGAAAAAACAAATTGATGTTCAGGCCAATACAGCTATTTTAACCAATTTATTAGTTCAATTAGAAATGGCAAAGATAACTTTAAGAAAAGAAACGCCATTAATTCAACTTATTGATAGTCCTACCTTACCCTTAACAGAACTAAAAAATGGGATGTTTAAAACGATAATATTATGCACCTTTTTTGCATTATTTCTTACTTTACTATATATTATTTTTAATTCAATTTATAGAAAGGCTATTGATTAATCTTACGTGGTAAATTTATATAAAAAAATAGCGGTATTAAAATCAATAAAACTTTTGTTAAAAAAAATTGATATTGATTCAGCTGTTCTATTTACATTAATTTCTAAGTTTTGGAGCGTAGTAACCGGACCATTAACATCAGTTGTAATTGCTTTGCATTTCACTTCCGTTATTCAGGGCTTCTATTTTACTTTTAATACTTTGCTTTCACTTCAAATTTTTATAGAATTAGGTTTAGGTTCAGTAATTCAACTTTTTGTGAGTCATGAATGGTCTAAATTAGAAATAAGTAGTCAAGGAAAATTACATGGAGATGAAAATTCAATATCAAGACTTAGGAGTATTTCTCAACTATCAGTTAAGTGGTTTATAGTTGGGTCAATCATTACAATGATTTCTCTTATTTTTATTGGAGTTTATTTTTTTTCAACAAGCTCGAAATTACTTGAAAAATCAGAATGGATTTATCCATGGATTTCTTTAGCTTTATTAACTGGAATTAGCATTGTGTTTACGCCTTTTTGGTCAATTCTGGAGGGATGTAATCAGTTGAAAAAATTATATAAATTTAGAGTATTACAAAGTGTAATATTCACTTTTGTATTGATTGTTTCTATAATTTCAGGAGCTAGATTATGGGCCGCTCCGTTTGCAAGTTTATTTAGTATGATTTCATCTATTTTTTTTCTTAGAACTCAGTATTTCTCTTTTTTCAAAGATATTATATTAGAAAATTCTTCAGGACCTGTAATTAATTGGAGAAAAGACATTCTACCCATGCAATGGAGAGTTGCTATTTCATGGATAAGTAATTATTTTTCATTTTATCTCTTCACACCTATACTTTTTAAATATCAAGGAGCTAGTGTGGCTGGAAAATTTGGAATGTCTTGGAATATTGCACTTGCAATAGGAAGTTTTTCTTCAAGTTGGATGATTTCTAGAACTCCACAGTTTTCAATTCTAGTTGCTAAAAAAAATTACGAACAACTTGATAAGCTTTTATGGAGAATGTTTAAAATTATACTAGTTTCAGGTCTTCTATTATCTTTATTAATTTGGGGATCTATTTATATTTTGTCAAATTCAAATATGTATTTTTTTAAACGAATTACTTCTAGACTACTTGATCCAATTCCATTTTTGTTTTTATTAATTGGTCAACTATTTTTTTTTATTTCAACTCCTTTTTCTACATATTTGCGTGCTCACAAAAAAGAGCCACTCATGTTTTTTTCTTTATTCTTAGGTTTTACAATTTCAATAATGGCTATTATATTTTCTAAATATATGAGTGTTCACGAAGTGACTTTAGGATATTTAATTATAAGTATAATTGCATTTCCAATATTAATTAAAATTTGGGCATCAAATAGAGTAAAGTTTAAAAATACTAAATAATGAAATGTGTAATACTTGCTGGTGGTTTAGGTACTAGAATTTCAGAAGAAAGTCATCTTAAACCAAAGCCTATGATAGAAATAGGAGGGAAGCCTATTCTATGGCATATTATGAAGATTTATTCTTATTATGGAATAAATGAGTTTATTATTTGTCTAGGCTATAAAGGGTATATTATTAAAGAATATTTTGCTAATTATTTCTTACATATGTCAGATGTTACTTTTGATATGATTAATAATAAAATGGAAGTACATGAAAAACATGTAGAACCATGGAAAATTACTTTAGTTGATACTGGAGAAGATACTTTGACTGGTGGAAGATTAAAAAGGGTTCGTGAGCATATAGGAAAAGACCCATTTTGTTTTACATATGGTGATGGTGTATCGGATGTAAATATTAAAGAATTGATAAAATTCCATTATGCACATGGAAAAAATGCTACCGTAACTGCAATCCAGCCTCCTGGTAGATATGGGGCTCTTGAAATTCAAAATGAATCCGTAAAAAGTTTTATGGAAAAACCTGCTGGAGATGGCGCTTGGATTAATGGCGGCTTCTTTATATTAGATCCTTGTGTAATTGATTTAATAGAAGGGGATGATATTAGCTGGGAAGATATACCCTTGTCAAATTTGGCTAAAAATGGCCAACTAATGTCTTTTCGTCATCAAGGCTTTTGGCAAGCAATGGATACTTTAAGAGATAAACATTTATTAGAAGAACTTTGGGTAAAGGGCAAGGCAACTTGGAAAAAATGGAAATAAATAAGTTTAATGTTTAATAATATCTATAAAGGCAAATCAGTACTAATTACTGGCCACACTGGTTTTAAAGGAAGTTGGCTTACCTATTGGTTAAATAAATTGGAAGCAAATATTACAGGGTATGCTTTATCTCCTATTAATGAAAATGATTCTCATTTACATTTACTTAATCTAGGAATAAATGATATAAGAGGAGATATTCGTAATATCGAAACATTAACTAAAACAATTAACAATACAAATCCTGAAATCATTTTTCATCTAGCAGCTCAACCCTTAGTTAGAATATCCTATGACGATCCAATAGAAACTTGGTCAACAAATGTTATGGGAACTGCAAATCTTTTAAATATCTGTAGAAATTGTAGTTCAGTTAAAGCGATAGTTATAATAACAACTGACAAGGTATATGAAAATAATGAATGGGAATGGGGTTATAGAGAAAATGATAGGTTGGGAGGTCATGATCCTTATAGTGCTTCTAAGGCTGCAACGGAATTATTAGTAAATAGTTTTCAAAAATCTTTTTATCAAGCAAATAAACTTGTTAAAATAGTAACAGCACGAGCAGGTAATGTAATTGGTGGTGGGGATTGGTCAATAGATAGATTGATTCCTGATTTGGTAAAATCAGCAATCGAAAAAAACCCCATTAATATTAGATATCCAAATGCAACTAGACCTTGGCAACATGTCTTAGATTGTTTAAGTGGGTATTTGTTACTTGGCCAGCATTTATTAGAAGATAACAATAAAATTACGACAGGGGCTTGGAATTTTGGACCAAATCAAACTGATAACAGGAGGGTATCTGAAGTATTAGATATTTTGAAATCGAATTTTAAAGAAATAAACTGGGTTATTGATAAGGGTATCAATTATATGCATGAAGCAGGAGCATTATATTTAGATTCTAGTAAGTCAAGAAGTAAATTAAATTGGGAAATGGTTTGGACATTGAATGAGGCGGTTAAATATACAGCAGATTGGTATAGAGCCTTTTATTTTGAAGATAAAATATTAACAAATTTGCAATTTGAAACATATTTAAATGATGCTGCAAAAAAAGGCATTGTTTGGCTCTAATGAAAATAGATAATACCTTTATAAAGGACTTAAACGTAGTTGAATTTCCAATTATTGAGGATTCAAGAGGTTCTTTTTCTAGATTGTTTTGTCTGAATGAATTGAGAAATGAATTAATGGAGAAATCAATTATTCAAATTAATCAGTCAAAGACATTAATGGTTGGTTCAGTTAGAGGGATGCATTTTCAGCTTAAACCTAATTGCGAAATGAAACTTGTAAGATGCCTTAAGGGAAAAGTTTGGGATGTTGCAATTGACATTCGTGAAAATTCCCCAACATTTTTAAAGTGGTATGGAGTTGAATTATCAGCAAATAATGGGAAAATGGTAATAATTCCTGAAGGTTTTGCTCATGGTTTTCAAGTTCTCGAACACAATAGTCAACTTCTATATTTACACACGGCTTCATACGTAAAAGAATCAGAATCATCTATAAATCCATTTGATCCATTATTAGATATAAAATGGCCATTAAAAATATCTCAACTATCAACTAAAGATTCTTCTACTCCTTACATCACAAAAAATTTTAAAGGAATCACAACATGAAATGTAGACACTGTCAAAATGAATTAAAAAATAATTTTCTTGATCTTGGATTTGCACCACATTCAAATGCATATATTAATAAATCCGATCAAACTAGACCAGAACAATATTATCCTCTTAGACTAAAAGTTTGTGAAAAATGTTGGTTAGTTCAAACTGAAGATTTTTCGAGCGCTTCGGATTTGTTTACTGCTGACTATGCCTATTTTTCATCAACTTCATCTAGTTGGTTAAATCATGCTAAAGAATATGCCGAAAAGGTAATTACTGAGTATTCATTAAATAAAGATAGTTTAGTAATAGAAGTAGCTTCTAACGATGGATATTTATTAAAGAATTTTACTAATAAACAAATCCCAGTTTTAGGTATAGAGCCAACAGATAGTACAGCTGATGTTGCTGAAAGCCTTAATATACCAACTTTGAGATCATTTTTCGGAGAATCACTTGCCGAAGATTTAGTAAATAAAGGAAAGCTAGCAGATTTAATTATTGGCAATAATGTGTATGCTCATGTGCCAGATATAAATGATTTCACAAAAGGGTTAAAAAAATTATTAAAAATAGAGGGAGTGATTACACTTGAATTCCCACATTTAATGAAGCTTTTAAACTTTAACCAATTTGATACAGTTTACCACGAACATTATTCATATTTGTCCTTATACACAGTTCAAAAAATATTTAATTCTTGTGGTCTGAGAATTTTTAAAGTAGAAGAAATACAAACACATGGTGGTAGTTTAAGAGTATATGGTTGTCATGATAATAGTTTAAAAATTAAAGATAATAGTGTAGAAAAAATACTTTCTGACGAACAAAATTCAGGCATGAGAGACCTTGATATTTATTTAAATTTTCAAAAAAGTGCAAATAAAATTAAAAATGAATTTTTAAAATTTTTAATTAACCAAAATCAATTGGGTAAATTAGTATTAGGTTATGGTGCTGCAGCTAAGGGGAATACATTATTAAATTATGCAGGAGTAAAGCCTGATTTAATACCATACGTTTGTGATCTTGCTATTTCTAAACAAGGAAAATTAATGCCTGGAAGTAGAATACCAATAGTCACTCCTGAAGAAGTTTTTAAATATAAGCCAGATTATATTTTTATTTTTCCTTGGAATATAAAAGAAGAAGTTGTGAATAGTTATAGTTTTATTACTGATTGGGGTGGAAAATTTGTTGTTGCAATTCCTACTTTAACAATATTGCCTTAATAATGAAGATATTAATTACCGGTTCTACTGGATTTATAGGGAAAAACGTTGTCGATAGTCTATCTAATATTTCGGATGTTGATATAATCGTAACATCTTCAAATGCAAATAAATTAAACGAACTTTATAAATGTAAAAATCTAAAAATTTTTCCTTTTGATATCTATAATAATAAAAACTTAGATTTAAATCTCTATGAATTTTTTGAAAAGCCAGATAAAATGATACATCTGGCATGGAAAGGTTTGCCTAATTATGGAGAATCCTATCATATAACTGAAAATTTACAATATGATTTCAAATTTTTAACAAATTTAATCAATAATGGATTAAAAGATATTACTATAACTGGAACATGCTTTGAATATGGCATGATTGAAGGGGAATTAAATGAAAATATGCAAACAAATCCATCTAATTATTATGCATTAGCTAAAGATACACTTAGGAAAATGTTAGAAATACATCAAAACAAAAATAGATTCGATTTAAAGTGGGTTAGATTATTTTATATGTATGGAATTGGACAAAATACTAATTCTTTATTACCACAATTAGAAAAGGCACTTAATGATGGAGAAGATTTTTTTAATATGAGTGGAGGGGATCAAATAAGAGATTATTTACCAGTAACTGAAGTAGCAATAAATATTGTTAAAATTTCCTTACAGTCAAAAATAACTGGCATTATAAATAACTGTAGTGGTAAACCTCAAAGTGTAATCGATTTCGTAAACAATTATTTACAACTTAATAATAAAAAAATAAATCTAAATCTTGGATATTATCCATATTCCACTTTTGAACCAATGAATTTTTGGGGAAACAATCAAAAATTAAATAAAATAATATGAACGTAGAAGTAAAAAAATTTGAAGAAGATAAAATTAATTTGATAAAAAATAATGCAAATAATATTGCTTTACAAAAAGCAAAAAGCGATTTTAATATAGCATCTAACAAAGCCAAGTATTCTTATAATTTCAGTTGGATGGGTCGTCCAATAATTGCTTATCCACAAGATATGATCGCAATGCAAGAAATAATATGGGATATAAAACCCGATTTAATTATAGAAGCTGGAATCGCACATGGTGGATCATTAATATATTATGCCTCACTACTAGAATTAATTGGGAATGATGGCATTGTCTTAGGATTAGATATCGATATAAGAAAACACAATCGAGAATTAATTGAGTCACATACCATGTTTAAGAGAATTAAAATGATAGAAGGTGATTCAACATCTTTAGAAATTGCAAATCAAGTATATGAATTTGCAAAAAATAAAAAAAGAATTATTGTATGCTTAGATAGTAATCATACTCATGATCATGTTCTTAAGGAGTTACAACTTTATGCTCGTTTAACTACAATTGGAAGTTATTGTGTCGTTTTTGATACAATTGTTGAGGACCTGCCAGCTGATTATATGCCTGGTGGAAGACCATGGAATCCAGGCAATAATCCAAAAACTGCTGTTTTCGAATTTTTAAAAGAAAATACTAACTTTGAAATAGATAAATCTATTGATAACAAAATTTTAATTTCAGTAGCACCTGATGGTTATTTGAGAAGAAACTCTTAATTCATCTATTTCCAATTTTTAACAATATTACATTTATGAAGAAAAGAGCTTTTATTACAGGTATAACCGGTCAAGATGGCTCATATCTAGCAGAATTTCTTTTGGACAAAAATTATGAAGTTCATGCTATATTGAGAAGATCATCAGTTTTCACAACACAAAGAATTGATTCAATTTTAGGACATCCAAATCTTTTTACTTACCATGGAGATTTATGTGATTCAAGTAATCTTCATTCTCTATTAAATAAGATAAAACCGGATGAAATTTATAACTTAGGTGCACAATCTCATGTTGGTGTTTCCTTTGAAGTGCCTGAATATACTGCAGAAGTTGATGGGCTAGGTACTATCCGATTATTAGATGCCATTAGAGATACAGGTGTAAATACTAAATTTTATCAAGCTTCTACCTCAGAACTTTTTGGAGGCATACCAGGTACTGAACCACAAAATGAAAATACTCCCTTTCATCCAAAATCTCCATATGGTGCAGCAAAACTTTATTCATATTGGATTACAGTAAACTATAGAGAATCATATGGATTATATGCTTGTAATGGAATATTGTTTAATCATGAATCACCAAGAAGAGGAGAGACATTTGTGACAAAAAAAATTACAAAAGCGGTTGCCAAAATTTTTAAGGGGCAACAAGATGTTTTACGTTTAGGAAATCTTGATGCAAAAAGAGATTGGGGGTATGCTAAAGACTATGTTAAAGCAATGTGGCTTATGCTACAACAAGAGAAAGCTAAAGATTATGTTATTTCAAGTGGCAAATATTATACTGTTAGAGAATTTGTAGAGTTAGCTTTTAAAGAAATTAATATTTCAATTATTTGGAAAGGTAGCGGAATTAATGAAGAGGGACTCGACGCAAATACTGGGAAAACTCTTGTTCTTGTAGATGAAAAATATTTTAGACCATCCGAAGTTGAATTTTTATGGGGTGATTGTTCACTTGCACAAAAGGAACTAAATTGGATACCAGAAACTAGTTTGCCAGATTTAGTTCGTAAAATGGTTAAATATGATATTGAAAATGAAAATTATGGAGGAAAAGAGATATGATTTTAGTACTTGGATCTAATGGTTTTTTAGGGAAACGTGTTTGTCGTAAGCTTAAAGAAAAAAAAATATCTTATCATGGAACTTCATTATCTATGGGGGTTGATCTTAGAGATAAAGAACAAACATTTAACCTTTTTGAAATAGTAAAACCTGAATTTGTAATTAATTGTGCATCATATGTAGGTGGAATTCAGTTTGGATATAAGCACCCAGCAGAATTATTTTATAACAATACATTAATGACTGCTAATATATTAGAAGCTTGTAGAGTAAATAATACAAAAAGACTAGTTAACCCAATTTCAAATTGTGCCTATCCAGGAAATCTTTCAATTTTTAAAGAAAGTGAATTTTGGAATGGCCCCTTACATGAAAGTGTTATGGTTTATGGTCAAGTAAGAAAAAATTCATGGGTAGGATCTTGGGCATATTCTAAACAATATGGACTTGATACGATTAATTTAATTTTATCAAATATGTATGGCCCTGAGGATCATTTCGATGAGGAACGATCCCATGCATTAGGTGCATTAATAAAAAAAATAGTTCATGCAAAAAATACCAATTTACCAAATGTTGTCATTTGGGGAACTGGGAATCCTGTGAGGGAATGGCTGCATGTAGACGACGGGGCTGAAGCAATGATTAGAGCTTTAGATATAAAGCCTTATATTGAACCTATTAATATTGGAGTATTAAAAGGAATCTCAATAAAAGAACTTGCTATACTTATAAAAAACATAGCTAACTATAATGGTGAGTTGATTTTTGATACTTCGAAACAAGATGGCGCACCTTATAAAACAGTTGATGGAAAATTGGGAAATGAGCTTTTAAATTGGTCACCTGATACAAATTTGAAAAATGGAATTGCTGAAACTATACAATGGTTTTTAAAAAACAATAAATAATATGACTAAAGAAAAATTAATTATCCACAACAATATTTTATTAGCTAAATTAATTCTTGGAGACAATTGGAATGAAGGTCTTAGTTTCTATTCTGATGAAAAAGATTTTATTCAAGTAGGAACTTGGAAATACAATTCAGGAAAAGAACTTCTTGCACATAAACATAATATTGTACCACGAAATTCAGACATAACTCAAGAGGTTATATATGTTAAAAAGGGAAAATTATTAGCCAAAATTTATGACTTAAATAATGTCTTTTTGGAAGAAATTGAGATGCGAACAGGAGATTGTATGATCATGCTCAGAGGAGGCCATTCATATACTATACTTGAAGATGACACAGAAGTTCTTGAAGTTAAAAATGGTCCTTATTTTGGTGCAGAAATTGATAGAGTTAGATTTTAATAATTATGAATAATATTTTCTTTGATATTAGTAAATTAAAATCTTGTGGAAATAACGTGATTATTGGAAAGACAGTAAGAATACGTAATCCAGAATTAGTGGAAATTGGAGAAAACTGTATCATAGATGATTTCACATATATTTCAGGTAATTTACATATTGGAGATTATACTCATATTGCTTCATCTTGTACATTTCAGGCAAGTTCTGGCAAAATTACAATTGGTTCATTTGTAGGGATAGGATCGGGAACAAGAATTTTTGCAGCTACATCTAATTATTTAATTCCTTCTTTTGATTTACCAACAATTCCAATTGAGTTTAGAAATGGAGCAATAATTGAAAATGTAAATATAGATGATTATACTTTGTTTGGTGCAAATTCAGTAGTGTTAAATGGCTGTCAAATTCCAGAAGGTGTTGCATTTGGTGCAAATTCAATAATTAGTAATAAAAAGTATATAGAATGGAGCCTTTATAGTGGAAATTGTATCAATCCAATAACTAGTAGACCGAAAAATAAATATTTAAATGAAATTAATAAATTTAAAAAATTAAAATAAATGGAACAAGATAAAATTGAAAAATTAGTTTTAAATGTTATTAATACTTATTGTACTAGTATAAATTTAAGTGCCCAAATTAATTTAGATACACCATTGATTGGATCAAGTAGACTTTTTGATTCAATGGGATTAGTTAATATTCTTGTTGATATTGAAAATGCATTAATAGAAGAGAACTATGAAATATTAATTATGTCAGAAAATGCGATGTCATTGAAAATCAGTCCATTTAGAACCATAGGAGCATTGATACAATATATTCTTAAGGAAATTACTCATAATAAAGAAAATGAATAGGGTAGTAATAATAACTGGGACAAGAAAAGGAATAGGCAAAGCACTTTGCGAATATTTTTTAGATAATGGGGACTTTGTATATGGTTGTAGTAGGAGACCTGGTTCTATTAAACATGAAAACTATAAACATTACGAATTAGATGTTTCACAAGAAGATAGGGTTGTTCAAATGATAAGATCTATTAACAAAGTTCATCCCAAAATAGATATATTAATTAACAATGCTGGAGCTGCTTCAATGAATCATTTTTTACTTACACCCTATTCTACTGTAAAAAAATTATTTGATACAAATTATTTTGGAACTTTCTTATTTTGTAGAGAAGTTTCAAAAAATATGGTAAGACACAAAAATGGAAGGATTATTAACTTTTCTACCGTTGCTGTGCCATTAAATCTTGAAGGAGAATTAGTATATGCTTCGACAAAGTCTGCTGTAGAACAATTAAGTAAGACTTTAGCGAATGAACTTGGAGATTTCAATATTACAGTAAATGTAATTGGACCAACTCCAATTTCAACTGATTTGATTAAAGGGGTTCCTTTAAATAAAATAGAAGAATTAATACAAAAACAAAATATAAAGAGAATTGGTAATTTTGAAGATGTATTAAATGTAATTAAATTCTTTATTTGCGAACAAAGTAATTTTGTGACTGGTCAAAAAATTTACTTAGGAGGCATAAATTAATTAAATAATGGATTGGTTATTAAATAAAATATTATCACAAAGTGACACAAGTGCTTTAATTTTCGGAAATAAAAAATATACTTATAAGGAGCTTTATAATGAAATAATAAAATACAAAAGTCAATTTAAAAATGCAATAAATAATGGTGATATAGTGGCAATCGTATCAGATTATAATTTTAGATCTGTCGCACTTTTTTTTTCCCTCTATCTTAATAAAAATATTATTGTTCCAATTACATCAAAGATTGATAAAGATATCGAAGAGAAAATTATTGCTAGTAACTGTGATTTATCAATATCAATAGTTGGAGAAGAAATTAAAATAAATAAAATAACTAAATTTGAGAATAATCATATATTAATCGAAAATCTAAAACTAAATAATAATTCAGGCTTAATCTTATTTAGTAGTGGTTCAACTGGAACACCTAAGGCGATGGTTCACAATTTAGATTTGTTAGTTAATTCTTTTAAAAAGGAAAAGAAAAGCAGTTCTTTAAATTTTATGATATTTCTAATGTTCGATCATATCGGAGGACTAAACACTTTACTAAATTGCATCACATTGGGCGTTACTATAATTTTCCCCAATTCTAGAAATCCAGATGATGTATGTGAATTAATCGAAAAATATAATGTAAACGTTTTACCAGCCTCTCCTACTTTTTTGAACTTAATTATAATTAACGAATCATATAAAAAATATAATTTAAGTACATTAAAGCTTATTACTTATGGCACTGAAACAATGCCGCATGGATTGTTAATTAAATTAAAAAATATTTTCAAAAATAGTAAATTATTGCAAACATTTGGAACTAGCGAAACTGGAATAACACAAACAATTAGTGAATCATCTGAAAGTACGTACCTTAAATTTGATGATCCAAATACAGAATTTAAAATTATTAATGGTGAATTATATCTAAAAACAAAGACTCAAATTCTTGGATATTTAAATTACACAAATGATAAATTTACAAATGATGGATGGTTTAAAACAGGTGATTTAGTTGAAATCTTAGATAATGGTTTCATGAAAATAATTGGTAGAAATAATGAAATTATTAATGTTGGTGGCGAGAAAGTATTACCTAATGAAGTTGAATCAATATTATTTAAAATTCCAGGCGTAATTGATTGTATGGTTTTTGGAATGAATAACATAATTACAGGACAATTTGTTGCAGCAAAAATTTTATTTGATAAAGAATTAAAACCGTCAGAAGCTAAAGATATTGTTGTAAAATTTTGCGCTGATAAATTAGATAAGTATAAAATTCCTGTAGTTGTAAAAATCATGACAAATTCCGAATATACAGATAGATACAAGAAAAAAAGAAATTAATAATAATTTAATCTATGAATAAGTTTATTCCTCAAATGGAGCCCTGGTTTGGTGATGAAGAAAGATTGGCTATTGACGCATATATGCGTGAAAATGGGTGGATTACCGAATTTAAAAAAACACAAGAATTTGAAAAAGTTCTTGCAGAATATGCTGGTACCAAACACTGTATTGTTGTTAATAATGGCACAATCAGTTTAACTTTGGCTGCAATTGCTGCAAATATTAAAGCTGGAGATGAAGTAATTGTTCCCAATTATACAATGATTGCTACACCCAACTCAGTAAGTATGTTTGGTGCAAAACCCGTTTTTGTGGATGTAGAACCTGAAACCTTATGTCTTGATATAAATCTAGTTGAAAAAGCAATTACTAATAAGACAAAAGCTATTATATTGGTTTTAGCCAACGGTAGATATCCTCTATCAGGTATAAACGCTTTCGAAGATTTAGCTAAAAAGTACAATTTAGTTTTATTGGAAGACTCTGCACAATCATTGGGTTCTTTATACCCTGATGGTAGGCATCAAGGATCAGTGGGCTTGGTCGGAAGTTTTTCTTTCTCTACTCCTAAAATTATTTCTACAGGACAAGGCGGAGCATTAGTTACGAATGATGATGATGTAGCCTTTAGATTGAAGCGTTTGAAAGATTTTGGAAGAAGTGGCGGAGGTCTTGATGTTCATGATAGCCTTGGGTACAATTTCAAGTTTACAGATCTCCAGGCAATTATAGGCATAGAACAGATGAAAAAAATTAATTGGCGTGTTAATAGGAAGAAGGAAATGTTTGAATTATATAAAAGTAAATTAGCGGGATGCACTTCTGTTAATTTCTTTGAACAAGATACAAAACTAACTGCTCCGTGGTTTATTGATGTTTTAGTTGAAAATAAACAAGCTTTAATGGAATTTCTAAAAGGCAAAGGAATAGGAACTCGATTAATGTATCCGCCAATAAATAAACAGGAAGCATATAATGTTCCAGGTAATCATTCGGTTTCAAATCTAGTTGGAGAAAAAGGATTATGGTTACCTTCAGCTGCACAACTAACGAATGAAGAAATAGAATTTATATGTGATAATATTTTACAATATTATAATAGTATAAAATAAAATTAGTTATAGTGAATCAAATAAAAAATTATATAAAAAAGTACTATACATTTTCTTTTTTAGAATTGTTATATAAATATAAAATTCCTAAAGAAAACTGCCTACATGTAGGGGCAAACATTGGTAGTGAAATAGAAACGTATGATACTTTTGGATTTAATAATATTGTTTGGGTAGAAGGTTATAAGCCATATTTTGAAGAGTTAGAAAAAAATATCTCATCTAAAAAAAATCATTATGCTTTCAACATCATGGTCTCAGATATACAGGATGAAATAGTTAAATTTAATGTAGCTTCAAATACAGGTTCTTCAACTATTTATGAACCTACTAATTCATGGTATGAAACATTTGCAGATTTAAGTTTTCAAAAAACTGAACAAATTAAATGTTCACGTATAGATAATATATTACATAAAAATTTTGATACAACTTTTTTAGAATCTGTTAAATTTCTAGTTATTGATATTGAAGGAGCAGAATTAAAAGCTTTAAAATCGATGGGTTCATTAATAGATAACGTAGAATTTGCCTTTGTGGAAGTAAGCCTCAGACCTAATTTTCATAATGCGCCATTGATGATAGATATTGACAAGTTTTTTATTCAACATTCTTTTAAAAAAATATATCTTAAATATGGTTCCGCATCTGGGGATGCTCTTTATAAAAGAGTTAATAAATTATCTATAATTAATATATATACTACTTTATTTATTGATAAATTATTACAAAAGCTTTCAATTTTAAGAATTACAGATCAGGTATCAAAAGTGAAGACATTTATAAAGAAATTAATTTAATAATGTATCCTAAGTTTTTTATAATAATTCCTACAAGAAATAGATTTGATACATTAAAATATTCAATTCAAACTTGCCTTAATCAAAATTATGAAAATTTAGAAATTATTATTTCAGATAATGCTTCTTCAGATAACACTAAGAACATTTTAAATGAATTTTCGGATTCTAGATTAAAATATCAACGCTCTGAAACACTTTTACCAATGTTGTATAGCTGGGAGTTTGCATTATCAGCAGTAAAAGAAACTGGTTTTGTTCACTTTATGGGTGATGACAATGGATTAACAATTGATGCAGTTAAAAGAGTTGTAGAAATAATTAAACAAACAAAATTAAATATTGTCCTTAGTAATCCAATTCAGTATACTTGGCCTAATTCAGTAGTTAAAAATGGTTTTTTATCAATACCAAAAGGTAAAAATATCTATATAGTAAATTCAAAAGCAGCTTTAAAATCATCGTATAATTTTAATATTGGATTTGATAGGTTACCAACAATTAATGCTTCCTTTGTTCACACAAGTGTTATAAATAAAGTAAGAAACTTATTTGGAGGGAAATATTTTATTGCATCTAATCCAGATGTTTGCTCTGCTATTGCTAATGCCTTTATAGAAGAACAATATATCTATTGTGAAATACCCTTTGTTATTAATGGTGCATCAGTACATAGTAATGGAATGCAAGGTGGGAATAGTTCGAATAAAAGTACTTTTGTATTAGATAATATTAATGGAGGCTATATTTATCATAGATTATTTCCTCCTTCTAAATCTTACTATCTAAATGTTTACGAAGCTTATGCTATTGTTTCTGATTATATAAATTCAAAAAATATTAAGTTTCCAAAACTAAATTATACAAAACTTTATAAAAAATTTAAAAAAATTGAATATTATAGTTTAAAAAAATATTGGTTGCATGAAGATCTATTAGACTTTGCAAAAAATCTTCTTATCAAAGATAATGTAAACAAACTACCTGAAATCACTAAGATTACAGACCCTACAAATAATACAAATAAGCTTATTGATTCAAATGGATCGAATATTTTATTTTACTCTAGTCATATTTCAATAAAAAATGTAAATGAAGTTGCATTATTTTGCTCAGAAATTTTAAATAATTATAATTTAATACCAAACTCGATTTTAAAACCAAGTTATATTAATTTATTTAGACGCATAATTATTTTTAAATTATTACTTAGAGCTAGAAAATTTAATCTAAAATAATTATATTTTAAATATTAAATATTGTTTTTTTCAATTATTATTCCAACATTTAATCGAGCAAATCAGTTATTAAGAACAATTGATTCGATTAAAATACAAAATTTTAAAGATTATGAAATTATCATAATAGACGATTTTTCAGAAGATGATACTATCAAATTATTAAACTTATATATAAAAGATAATAATAGTATAAATATCAAAATTGATAAACTTTCTGCAAATTTTGGGCCTAATGTTGCAAGAAATATAGGTTCAAAAATATCAAATGGTAAGTATTTAATTTTTCTTGATTCTGATGATGAGTTTTACTCTTTAAATTCTTTATCTGAAATTTACGAAACAGTTATTAATGAAAAATCTCCTAAAATTTTGATGTTTTCTAGTTTTTATTTGAAAGAGAATAAAACTATTAATTTAAATTTTAATTATTTAGATTATAAAGGTTTTTTAATGAGTAAAAATAATGGGGAATTTCTTCCTGTTGTTGAAGCTACAATTTTTAAAGAAATTTTATTTCCAACAAGTGTAAGAGGCGGAGAAGGAATTACATGGCTCAGTATTAGCAAGTTAGAAAATAAAGTTGTTTACTCATCAAAAATCGTAAGGCTATATAACAATGTTGAAGAAAACAGATTATCGACATTTTCTCTATTATATTGTAAACGTCTATATGATGTATACATATTATATTTTAATACTTTTTGGTTAGATTTATTAAAACATAATACTATTGGGTTTTTTAAAATCTTAATAAGAATTATCTATTATAAATTAGCAACGAATAAATTATTATTTTTATTATTAATAAAATATAAAACAAAATAACTCATGAATAAAAATTATAAAATAGGAATTATTGGATTAGGGTATGTCGGTCTACCTTTAGCGGTTGAATTTGGTAAGAAATATAATACAATTGGTTTCGATATAAATGAAAAACGAATCTCTGAACTTAATAACGGCTATGATAGAACTAAAGAAATTACATTAATTGAATTACAAAATAGCATTAAATTATCTTTTACAAATAATTATAAAGATATCTCAGATTGTAATTTTTATATTATAACTGTACCGACACCTATTGATAAATACAATAATCCCGATCTAACACCATTAAAATCGGCATCAGAGATTATCGGAAAAATCTTGAAAAATGGGGATATAGTTGTTTACGAATCAACTGTTTATCCAGGTGCCACCGAAGAGGTTTGTGTACCAATATTAGAAGAATTTTCAAAATTAAAATTTAATAAAGATTTCTTCTGTGGCTATTCTCCCGAGAGAATTAATCCAGGGGATAAACAACATACATTAGTATCAATCAAAAAAGTTACATCTGGATCAACTTTAGAAATTGGAAAGCAAATTGATGATCTTTATAAATCAATTATTAATGCAGGAACATTTTTAGTTAGTTCAATAAAAGTTGCTGAAGCTGCCAAAGTAATAGAAAATACACAAAGAGATATTAATATTGCTTTTGTAAACGAATTAGCTTTAATTTTCAATCTGTTAGGAATAGATACGAACGAAGTATTGGAAGCTGCGTCCACAAAATGGAATTTCTTGCCATTTAAGCCAGGTTTAGTTGGAGGACATTGTATAGGGGTTGACCCATTTTATTTAACTTACAAAGCACAAGAAATGGGTTATAATCCTGAAATAATTTTATCTGGTAGAAGATTGAATGATAGAATGAGTGAATATATAACAAGCAAGTTTATCAAATTGATGATAAATAAAGGAATTAAAATTAATCGTTCTAAAGTATTAATATTAGGTTTAACTTTTAAGGAAAATTGCCCTGATATTAGAAATTCTAAAGTTTTTGATATAATTAAAGAATTAACTGAATACGGTGTTAGTATTGATCTTTATGATCCTTGGGCAAATAAAGATGATGTTGAGTTGTATTCTGGGCTTAAATTAAAAGAAGCAGTAGAAATTAATAAATATGATGGAATTCTACATGCAGTAGCTCATAATGAATTTAATAACATTTTGCTAAATGAAAGAGATGTAGTTAATACTGTATTGTATGATATAAAGTCTTCACTTAAATCTGAAATAATTGTTGATGGAAGATTATAATATAAAGAATATCAATTTTGCAATTGAAATTTCTAAAAATAAATTTTTAATTACTGGAGGCGCAGGTTTTATTGGATCACACATTGTAGAATATCTAATTAATAATAATGCACTTGAGGTTATTGTTTTAGATGATTTATCTACAGGGTTCATTTCAAATATTAATAAATACTTTAATCTAGAAAATTTTGATTTTATTGAAGGAAGTATATGCGATTATGATTTAGTTTTAAATTTATCTAAAAGGACAGATTATATAATACATTTAGCTGCTTTAGGCTCTGTTCCTCGATCTATTGATAATCCACTTTTAACCAATAAAGTTAATATAGAAGGTCATTTAAACATACTTAATGCAGCAAGAAATTCAAAAATTAAACGAGTCGTTTATGCTGCCTCTTCTTCTACTTATGGAGATAGTAAAATTTTACCTAAAAAGGAAGATAATATCGGTAAACCTTTATCACCATATGCAGTTACAAAGTATGTGAATGAATTATATTCGGATGTTTTTTATAAATGCTATGGATTGCAATCAATAGGACTTAGATTTTTTAATGTGTTCGGACCTCGGCAAAATCCTTATGGACAATATGCAGCAGTTATCCCATTATTTTTCAGTTCTTTAATTGAAAATAAAAATGTTTATATAAATGGAGATGGAACACAAACAAGAGATTTTACTTATGTTTTAAATGTAGTACAAGCTATTGAACGTGCATTATTTATAAATGATAATAATGCAATTAATCAAGTTTATAATGTCGCTTGTGGTAATAATATTTCTTTAAATAACCTTTTTGATATAATAAAAACTCTACTAAACAAACAATATGCATATCCTGAATATAGAGATGCTAGAAACGGCGATGTAAAAGATAGTTTAGCTGATTTAACAAAAATCTCCACCTTATTAAAATATGAACCTTTATTTGATGTGCAAAGAGGCTTAGGATTGACCTCGATATATTATAAAGAAAAATATTTAACAAACGAGAATGAGTAAAGACATTTCTATTTTAATTACCTCTTGTGATAAATTTTATGACACTTGGGAAATAGTTACACAATCTTTTGAGGATTATTGGCCTGACTGCCCATATGATATTTTTTTAATGACAAATGAAATTCCTTACACCCATTCAAAATTTAAAAATATTCAAATCGGCAAAGATGAAAGTTGGTCATTAAATTTAAAAAAAGCACTTAATAAAATTAATTCTAAGTATGTTTTAATTTGGTTAGATGATGTTTTTTTATCAAAAAAAGTTGATAATTATCATTTTGATTTAATTGAAAAATTTATTAAAGAAAGTAGTATAAATTTCTTAAGATTAAGAGCAACCCCTGTTCCAAGTAAATGGAATGGTGATTTTGGTGAGATTTATCAAAATGCACTTTTTTATAGAGTAAGTATATTTGCATCTATTTGGGATGTAAAGACAATCAATGATTTGTTAATCGATGTTGAATCTGCCTGGGATTTTGAAATTAAAGGATCAATTAGATCATCAAAATATGACAAATTTTATTGTATTCGAAACGAACCTTTTACTTATATACATGGTATTGAAAAGGGTCTTTGGAAAATAGATGCCTTAAATTGGTTAAAGGATAGAGAAATTGATGTTGATTTAATGTATAGAAGAAGCATGACTTATGAGGAGTCTAAACAATTTAAAAGTAGTAAATGGAAAAATTTATTATTAAATCTATTACCTCCTAAGTATAAGTATAATTTCTTGTATTTATATCAAAAAATTTCTGTTAAATTAAATTATAAAAAAAGTATAACATTTATTAAGTGATATTTTACAAAAAAAAAATTAATTTATATTATTTTGTTTTATTATTTATTAGCTTACAATCATATTATTTTCCAGTAATTAAACTTGCTATTTTTCCACCTTTGGGTTTTATTCTCTTACTTTTTTTAAATCATAAAGTTGAAAAAAAAAATATATTTCCACTTTTTTTAATTTTACTAATTTTTTTTATATCATTATTAATTGGGTTCGTTAATAACAATTTCTATATTTATATACCAACGTTAATCGGTACACTATTAGGCCCATTTTTTTTATTTCTTTTTATTAAAATTAGCCCTGATAAATACAACAAACTATATACTGCTTTACAAAAAGTTATTATTACGCATTTACTATTTTTTTATATTCAGTTAACTGCATTTTATATTTTTGGATATCAAATAGATTTTTTATACTTAATAACAGGTGAAAATTCAAGAAATGATGCCTTTGGTGTTATTTCAGATTTTTTTAGACCATCTGGCTTACTTAATGAACCAGCCACATATTCATTATTCATTTTTGCTTTTTCAATCATTTACTTTTTGTTAAAAAAGAAAGTAGATTTTTTATTATTTTTAGCTATCCTTACCCTTTTATTATCGTTTTCTGCAAGTGGGATATTATTATTTCTTTTTTTTATTGCCTTTATTTTTTATAAAACCATAATTAAAAATATCCCACTTTTATTATCAACTCTATTTTTTATAATAATTATATTATCACAATTTAATTTTTCTGAAAATATTTTTTATAAATATTTTCAGAGTAGATTTGATAATGGATTAGAAACAGATGGTTCTACATCACAAAGATATACAGGCGCTCTTGATGTTTTTTATAATTCAAAATTATATAATATTATTTTTGGATTTGGTATAGGACATACTCCTCAAAATGTAGATACAGCAGTTGGTTCTGGGCTAACTGCACAATTGATTTCATTTGGGTATTTATTTAATTTCCTTTTATCATTAATTTTTACTTATCTCTTTATTTCTAATAAAGTAAAATTACAGAATATTTTAATTTTTATAATACTTTTATTTACTACAATGACTTATAATAACTTCCACTATTGGCTTTTTTTAGGTTTAATTTTAATTATTTCTAAATATAAAAACTTCAACGTTAGTGAAAAAATTATTAATTAAGAATTTTAAATTTCTAATTAATATTGTCTTTTTTTGCAAATTAATTATTTGCTATAATTTAAGTAAAGCTAATAAAATTTATTTTGTAGATATAGATAATACTCTTTCTGATACATGGCCTACTTTAAATAATAATAACTACACTTCAGAAAAAAATAGATTAAAATCTTTACCAATTTTCATTGGTATGAAAAGATATTTATCAAATTCAATTATAAATGATAAAAACTTATTAGTTTTCATATCTGCTAGAAATTACAAATATTATTCAGCAACATCCAATTGGTTAATTTCAAATGGGTTTTATAATTTTTGTTTAATATTGGTAAATAGTCCATATGAAAAACCTTTTTTTATAAATTCATATTTTATAAGAAATGTTGACAAATTGATTATAGATGATCTTTCTTATAATCATGAGAACGATAATATCTTATTTTATAATGATGTAGTAAATATTTTTAAAAATTATAACTATATTGATTTTGACGAAATAAATAAAATTAACAATAATGTTTTTAATAAATAAACTTATCAAAAGATTTTTTAGAATTTATTTTTTATTTACGAGAATAAAATTTTTACTTTTTTTTAAATTTTATTCTAAAGAATCAAAAAATGTAGTATGGATATTAAATTATAACATTAAATATTGGGGAAGTGATACATGTATTTGGGATTTTGCAACAATATGTTATTTTATTGAGAACCATATCGCATTTAAAATTAATTTTGGTTCAAATATTGGCAAAATAAATAATTCTAATATTTTTTTCACATTAAACGAAACCTATAATTTATTCAATTTCAATAATTACAATAATTCACTATTATACATTGCAAATGAATTGGAGATTCAAAACAATGTTTTATATCCTAAAAAAAACGAGTTAATCTTATGGGAAAATAAAATATACATGCACAAAAAATTCAATGAACTAGGAATAAAAAGCCCATATACAATTATAAAAGCCATTAATGATAATATTACAGAATTACCTTACCCTTTTTTGGTAAAAGAACCACATTCTTGTGCATCAAAGGGAGTACATTTAATAAATAATAGTGATGAATTTAACTTATTAAGAAACGACACAAAATTTAAATTATATAATAATGAATTCCTTCTACAAGAATTAATACCTATGAGAAAAGACCTCAGAGTTATTATTGTAAAAAACGAAATTGTATCCTATTACTGGAGAATAAATAAGACTGATTCTTGGAAGCCCACTTCTACAAGCTACGGAAGTGATGTAGATTTTAACAATTTTCCATTAAAATGGGAAAATTTAATCATAGAAAATATTAGTAAGCTAAACTTAACAGCTGGTGCTTTTGATATTACATGGTTTAATGATGACACATCCACTGAACCATATTTTCTTGAAGTTAGTCCTGTTTTTCAACCGAATCCAAAAATTGGATATATTGATGACACTCCATATTCTTCTTATAAAAATTCGATTAGAATATTTAATTCTTGGGAGAGTAACTATATAAATATTATTTTCAATATCAAAGATTTATATTTAAAAAACTTTATTAGTGAATTTCAATAAAAAAACTTCTATAGCATTTTTAATTAATAATTTAAATAGAGGTGGCGCTGAAAATTTTATAACACTATTGTCTAATTCACTAATAACGGAATACAATATTCACATAATTACACTTAATGATGAGAAAAATGAGTATAAATTAAATAACAGTATTAATTTATATAATTTAGATTCGAATCGAAATATTTTTGCTTTCTTTTTAAATCCATTTAAAATCTATTATTATTTAAAAAATAACAATATACAATTCTTAAATGCATTTTTATACAAATCAATTTTTTTTGCAACAATATCTAAAATTTTATTTAATTATAAATCATTTTTAATAATACATGAAAGAACTTTTTCAGAAAATTTTTTTAAAACTTCAATTTTAAAAAAAATCGTTGGTAAAATATTTATAAAATATTTTTATAATAAATCTAATTTAATTATTGTAAATTCAAAATCTTCACGTATTTCGTTATTAAATTACTATAGTATTAAAAAAGAAATTTTAGTTTTATATAATCCTGTTAAAAATCCTTATTCTAATAATAACTCATATAATCATAACTTATTTAAGATTTTAAATGTAGGTAACCACCACAAATATAAAAATCAAGAATTATTAATAAAATCGGTAGCTAATTTAAATTTTTCAAATTGGGAATTGCATTTAATAGGAAAAGGACCAGAAACCAAAAAATTAAAAGAGTTAACCAATAAATTAAATTTAAGTGATAAAATATTTTTTCTAAATTCTGTAGATTCTTATTTACATTACAATAATTTTACAATATTTGTTAGTACTTCTAATTTAGAAGGTTTCCCTAATGTCTTATTAGAAGCAATGATACATAAATTACCAATTATTTCAACTGATTGTAAAAGTGGCCCTAGAGAGATAATAGCACCAAATACTAATTATAATTTTAATTTATCTATCAATGAAAATTTTGAATTGGATGAATTTGGAATTTTGGTACCAACAAATTCTGAGAAGAGTTTAAAATCTGCAATTGAATATTTATATAATAATAAAGATTGTATACAAGATTATAAAGATAAATCGTATAAGAGAGCAATTTATTTTAACCTATCTACTACAATTAATAATTTTAAAAATATAATTTCTAATTATGAACAAGTCCGAATTAAAAATTAAAATCAAAGAACTTAAAGATAATTCTGGCACTCATTCGCCTAGTATTGATACTTTACTTTCTCAATTCAGCGATTTCAAAATTAATATTGACGCATGTTTTCTGTCAAATCCATATGCAACTGAGTTGTTTCTAAATTATTTGGATAATGATTTAATTAAATCAAATCAATTAAAAAATATTTTAGAATACTACCCGCCACAAAATCGTGAAGTTGCTAAATATATTTCTAAAGCAATTGGGATAAATTCTAAAAATATTTTTGTTGGTAATGGAGCTATAGAAATTATTCAAGCTATTCTCCATAATTTTGTTAAATCTAAAATTGTAATTATATTACCAACCTTTTCATCTTATTATGAATTTCTGAAAGAAGATACTAATATTATTTATTACACTTTAGATAAACAAAATAATTTTACTTTGGATATAGAGGATTACATTTCATTTTTAAAGATACACAATCCAGATACAATAGTTATCTTAAACCCAAATAATCCGAATGGTTTTTACTTAAAGAAGGCAGAAATAGAAGAAATTTTAGAAAAAACAAAATATGTAGAAAATGTTATAATAGATGAAAGTTTTATACATTTTGCTTATGAAAATCTTGAGTTTTCACAAATTTCTTCAGAAGATTTAATTTCAAGATATCAAAATTTAGTAATAATTAAGAGCATGTCTAAAGATTTTGGTATTGCAGGTATTAGAGCAGGGTATGCTGTCATGAATTCTACAAGAGTCGATCATTTACTTAAAAATGGATATTTATGGAATGTTTCTGGCCTTGCAAATTATTTTTTTAAAATTTATACTGACAATGATTTCATTAAAAAGTATGATATTGCTAGAAAAAAATATATTATGAATACCATGATGTTTTTAAAGGAATTAGAAACAATTAAATATATCCACGTTTACCCTTCAAAGGCAAATTTTGCTCTAATCGAACTAAATAATCATATTAATTCTTTCGATTTCACAGTTGATCTATTAGTAAATAATGGAATCTATGTAAGAGATTGTTCAGATAAAATTGGCTTAAATGGTTCCTTCATAAGAATTGCATCTAGAACCTTTGAAGAAAATTTAGAAATCATTAATGCATTAAAAAATTATAAATGAATATAGATCAAAAAACTGTTACAGGGTTTGGCGATGAATGGACGAGATTTGATCAATCTAGTCTAACAAATGTAGAATCTACAATATTGTTCAATAAATATTTTTCAATATTTCCAAAATCTTATTTAAATTCAAATACTATTGGTGTTGATTTTGGTTGTGGAAGTGGTAGATGGGCTAAACATGTTGCACCATTTGTTAAAAACTTATATTGTATTGACCCAAGTGAAGCCATAGATGTTGCTCAATTAAACTTAAAAAATAATTCAAATTGTATTTTTTTGAAGACTGATATTGAAAATATCAGCTTAGATGATAATTTTTTTGACTTCGGATATTCATTGGGGGTTTTACATCATATCCCAGATACATATTCAGCTTTAAAGGCTTGTTCAAATAAATTAAAAAAGGGTGCACCCTTTCTTTTATATTTATATTATAATTTTGATAATAAACCCAAATGGTATAAATTATTATGGAATTTTAGTGAATTTTTCAGATCATTCATTTCTAATTTGCCTTTAAATTTAAGATATTATTTTTCACAAATAATGACATTTATTGTGTATTTACCTTTAGCTAGATTTGCAAAAATTCTTAGTATAATGGGTTTTAAAGTTGATAATTTTCCTTTGTCTGCCTATAAAGATGCAAGTATTTATGTAATGAGAACTGACTCCTTAGATAGGTTTGGGACAAGGCTAGAACAAAGATTTTCAAAAGATCAAATTATGAACATGTTACTTAATGCTGGTTTTGAAAATATAATATTTAGTAACGAATCCCCATACTGGTGCGCAGTGGGCTTTAAAAAATAAGTGTATGTGTGGTTTTGTTGGATATTTCACAAATAAAAGAACAAACGATTCTTTAATTTATGAAATGGGAAAAAAAATTGAACATAGGGGACCAGATTCATTTGGAATCTGGAAAGATAATGAATTAAATTTTCAAGTATGTCATAGAAGACTATCTATTTTAGAGTTATCATTACATGGAGCACAACCAATGACTTCTATTAATGATAAATATATTTTAGCTTTTAATGGAGAAATTTACAATTACAAAGAAGTAAGGAAACTTTTAGATCAAAATAATTTTGATATAATATGGAATGGTAATTCTGATACTGAAGTACTTCTTAATTCTATCATTTATTTTGGATTAGACAAAACATTAATTTTAATTGCTGGAATGTTCTCTTTTTCGTTATGGGATTCTGAAAATAAAGAACTTTTTTTAGTTAGAGATAGAATAGGAGAGAAACCATTATATTATGGGTGGAACAATAATACATTTTTTTTTACATCAGAATTAAAAGCACTTTATACTCATACGGATTTTAATAAAAACATTAATTTACAATCAGTTGGCACATATTTCAAATATGGCTACATAACTTCTGAAGAAAGTATATATCAAGGAATTTATAAAATCAAACCGGGCACCTATCTAAAAATAGATTTTAAAAACAATGTCCAAGTAAGTAAACCATATTGGGAACTTAAAAATTATATCGATGTAACAAATTCTAAAATAATTCAAAAAGAAAAAATAGAGGTCATTAAAGATTTTAATATTTTATTAAACAAGTCTATAGTTGATCAAATGATTTCTGATGTTCCTTTAGGAGCGTTTTTATCTGGGGGAATAGATAGTAGTCTTGTTGTTGCTATAATGCAAAACAATTCTAAAATTCCAATAAAAACATTTACAATAGGTTTTGAAAATGCTTCCTATAATGAAGCACATTACGCAAAGAAAATCGCGCAATATTTGAAAACCGATCATACTGAGTTATACTTAAGTTCTACCGATTTAGTAAATAATGTGTCATTTATTTCGAAAGTATATGATGAACCATTTGCTGATTCATCACAAATACCTACTTTTTTAGTTTCAAAACTAGCAAAATCAAAAGTTACTGTCTCGTTATCTGGAGATGGTGGAGATGAACTTTTTGCAGGGTATAATAGATATACACAAGTTTATAAACTATGGAATACTATTTCATTTTTACCTTTAAGGTCCAGAATTTTAATTTCCAAATTAATTTCATCTTTTAGTCCCAAACAATTTGATTTTTTTAATAAATGGCTTATTAAGTTCTTACCACAAAAATATAAATATAATAATATAGGCGATCAAATCATAAAAGTTGCCAAAATTCTCTCTTCTAAATCTGAATTTGAAATTTATGATAATTTAGTATCAATCAATACTTCTAATAATTTACTAAATTTTAATTTCACACCAATTGCTAATTTTGATAATGAAATTCAAGATCTAGATTTTATACATAAAATGATGTATACCGATACTCTGAATTATTTACCAAATGATATCCTAGTGAAAGTAGATCGAGCTGCTATGGCGAATTCTTTAGAAACTAGAGTTCCATTTTTGGATCATAGAATAGTTGAATTTGCATGGAGCCTACCATTACAATACAAAATTAATGATTCATCTGGTAAATGGATTTTAAGAAAAATTTTAGAAAAACATATACCTAATGAATTCATTGAAAGACCTAAGATGGGTTTTGGTATACCACTTGGTGAGCTTTTAAGAGGCCCATTAAAAGAATGGGCAAATAGTTTGATTACAAAAGAAAATTTTGATAAACATAACTTATTAAAATATGAATATATAAAAACCCTCTGGAATGATCATTTATCTGAAAAAAGAAATAGTCAACATCAAGTTTGGTCTATTCTAATTTTTCAAGATTGGTATAATAATAATGTAGCTTAATGATTAAAAAAAAATTACTAATCGTTGTAAATGTAGATTGGTTTTTTTTATCTCATAGACTAGAAATAGCTAAAGAAGCAAAAAAAAATGGTTTCGAAGTATTTGTTGCAGCTGAAGATACTGGCAGATCAAAAGAAATAACGGATACGGGCATTCATTTTATTAATTTATCTTTTTCACGTTCTGGGATTAATCCATTTAGAGAATTAAATGTTTTAATTAAATTTTATAAAATATATACTTATGTAAAACCTGATATTGTCCACCATATAACTTTAAAACCAGTAATTTATGGCTCAATAATTGCTAAATTATTGATGATTAAAAATATCATTAATGCTGTTAGTGGGTTAGGTTATAACTTTACTGAAGGTAGAATGAACGTAATTTCTAGAATAATGTTATTATTAATGAAATATGGTTTCGACAATAAATTAAATTTTATATTTCAAAATAACGATGATTTTAATGAATTAAATTCTTTGAATGTAATTTCTACAAAAAATGATATTCATTATATCAAAGGTTCAGGAATAGATTTAAAAGAATTTTACCCAACTAATTTGCCGAGTTTTGAAAAAATTATAATTATTTTACCTAGTAGGATGCTTTGGGATAAAGGTGTTAAAGAATTTTATGATGCATCTAATATATTAAGAGCTAATTATTATAATAAAATACAATTTATTTTGGTTGGAATGTCAGATATTGATAATAATGCTGCAGTTCCAGTAAGTATTCTTAAAGAATGGGAAGATGATGATTATTTTAAATGGTTAGGCCATCAAAAGCAAATTTTTGAAGTTTATAATAAGTCCCATATTATTGTTTTACCCTCATATAGAGAGGGAATGCCTAAATCTCTTCTTGAAGCTTGTGCTATGGGAAGAGCAATAATAACTACGAATGCTATAGGCTGCCGGGAATGTGTAGATGAAGGAATAAATGGTTTAAAAGTTCCAATAAAAGACGCTCAAAGCTTGGCTAATGCAATTGAATATTTAGTCAATAATCCAAGTAAAATTATCGATATGGGCATTGCTTCACGCGCAAAAGCAGAGAAAGAATTTGATATTAATTCTGTAATTAAAATTCATTTAGAAATATATAATCAATTTACATGATATTTCTTACAGGCTCTACTGGCTTCGTAGGAAGTGCAGTTCTAAAATATTTTAGTACAGAATGTATACTACAATATAAAAAAGGTGATATTTTAAACATTGATCAATCTTCAACTGTCATTCACCTCGCTGGTAAAGCACATGATCTTAAAAATACCTCTTCACCGCATGAATACTATCAAAACAATACAGAGTTAACCAAAAATATTTTTGATGCCTTTTTAGCATCAGAAGCTAATGTTTTTATTGCATTAAGTTCTGTAAAGGCAGTTGCAGATGTTATTAAAGATGAACTAACGGAAGAATATATTCCAAATCCAATGACTCATTACGGAAAGAGTAAATTACTTGCAGAACAATATATCTTTCAAAGAATAATTCCTGAAGGTAAACGCGTCTATGTATTAAGACCATGTATGATTCATGGCCCGGGCAATAAAGGTAATTTAAATTTACTATTTAAATTAGCTTCAAAAAATATACCCTGGCCTCTAGGCGCATTTGAAAATAAGCGTTCTTTCTGTAGTATCGATAATCTGATGTTTATCTTTAAAGAATTAATAAAACAGGAAAATATTCCGTCTGGAATTTATAATGTTTCAGATGATGAACCAGTTTCTACAAATGAACTTATTAGATTGATTGCTGAAAGTCAGACCAAAAAGCCTTTTATTTTAAATATTCCCAAGTTTTTAGTTAAAGGAATGTCTAAATTAGGGGATGTATTTAAGTTGCCACTTAATACTGAAAGTTTGAGTAAACTCACTGAAACTTATGTTGTTTCTAATCAAAAAATTAAAATTGCTATTAATAAGCCATCGCCTGTTACATCTAGATATGGTTTAATAAAAACTTTTGAATCATTTCGTAATATTAATACCCACTAGATTTTTAATCTATGAAAATTTCTTCAATACTAGAACAACAAATCCCCGGAGTCAAATTAATAAATTTTGACCGCTTTACGGACTATAGAGGCTATTTTGCAGAAACCTATCGTTCTTCTGATTTTATCAATAACGATTTGAAGCTTTTCCCTAATGGTATCATGCAGTCAAACGAAAGTTTTTCTCATAAAAACGTTTTAAGGGGCTTACATTTTCAATGGAATCCTAATATGGGAAAGTTAGTAAGAACCATTGCTGGTCATATGGTGGATTTAGTTTTAGATTTACGACAAGGCTCTCCAACTCAAGGTAAGATTATGGCTTTTGATATGCCAGCTAAATCAACAGATGGCTCCTCAATTTGGATTTGGGTTCCTGAAGGATGTGCCCATGGTAATTTCTTTTTAGAAGATTCTTATATTGAATATTATTGTTCAGGTTCTTACAATGGAGATTGTGAGGCTGGAATTTCACCTTTTTCTGAAGATATCGATTGGTCTATTTGTGATAATGACCTAAACAATAAGTTTTTTGAACTGAAAGATTCATTCATATCGACTACCAAAGATATTAATGGCTTATCAGTTAAAGATTGGCTTAACAAACCTGATGCATCTAACTTTACTATTTAATTTTTATTTAAAATATTGTCATGAAAAAAATATTACTAGCTGGAGGTGCAGGATATATTGGAACTGAACTTTGTAAAAGATTACAAAGACTAGATTACAAAGTAACAGTAATTGATGAACTATGGTTTGGAAATAATTTAAACCCTAAAGTTGAATTAATTCAAAAAGATTTATTACAAGTTACGCATAATGAATTAAAAGGCTTTGATACTGTTATTTTTTTAGGCGGTGTTTCAAAC
>Ga0164295_10000443_pt1 | contig 35659 bp, 38 predicted proteins | sample GEODES006metaG_FD_111798 | JGI IMG/M metagenome (GOLD analysis project Ga0164295, IMG submission 111798) | Oligotrophic lake water microbial communities from Sparkling Lake, Wisconsin, USA - GEODES006 metaG | ecosystem: Environmental > Aquatic > Freshwater > Lake | place: USA: Sparkling Lake... | reverse complement strand
CTGCCGAAATGAGAAAGAACTGGCTTAAGCATGCTTCGGTTGCCTGGAATGAGGCCAAGAAGTTGAAGGAAGCTGACAAGGACAAAAAGAATAAGGAAAGGGAGGCTGCTTGTAAACTGAAGGCTACAACAGTAGTTAAGGTATCTGGTACTCCTCTTCGTGTAAGTGCCGCCAGTAATCCTTCTACTCTTGGTTTGACAGCAATCGCCATGCCAGAGAAGCGTAGTCGCACGCTTCAGCAGTGCCGTCTTGACCTCGCGACTCAAGGCGCTCTTTTGTCTAAACGCAATGCTAAAATTTGCAGCAAAGTATGTGGTTTGCAAAGCGCTTCGGCCACACCGTCCCCTCTAATTAATAGAAATCCTAATCCTTATGGGCCCGGTGTCCCACTTTTTGCGAATAACCAAATATCATCCCCACTTTTAAATAGAACACGCACGCCTTATGGCGCAACGCTTGAAAAGACGCCTCTTTTGGCTTTAGAAGATGGCGCAATGTTTGAAAAAACGCAAAATACTCCTCTTTTGGCTCTACAAGACGAAAAAGAATGGTTTATTGAACGAGCAATGAAAAAAAATCCAAAGTTAAGTCGAGATAAGGCCGAAAAAATATATAATTCATTTAAAAATGATAAAATGAATAACCCTAACGCTATGGAAGATTATTTTAAGACTCGTAGAAGTCCGGATGAAGTTGCTCAGCTTTTAGCTGATGCCGCTTCTTTAAATGCTTCAAGTAACGCTGGACAGAAAGTGAGAGGCCCCGGCAATCGCCAGGTATTTAAAGATGAAGGGGAAATAGCTGCTCCAAATCAAATGCCTATGTATGGGGAAGATGTGACGCTTAACGGGCCTATGCTTTTCCGCATGTGTAATCGCCCCCGCCACAGCCTTCGTTTCTTTTAAAAAAACGGTATGTGATTCCAACCAAGCTCTTCAAATAACTCTTTAAAAACATCGTCGTGAAATGTCTTTCTATCTATAGTTTTAAGAATATTGAATTCCTCTTTTTTACAGTGGTATTTGTTCTTATTTAAGAGTTGATAGAAAACATAATTTATATTCATAAAACTTTTTCTTGCAATCTTCTTCTCGTATTTGAATTTTTTTATATACAAGTTGACAAGTGTATCAAAGTCGGCCATAAGCTGCTCTTCTAAATGAGAAATATCGTAACACTTTGCGCCTGTCATCTGAGAATAAATAAAGTTAATATTTTCGTACTGCTTGTCATACTTTAACTCTCTTAAAAACAACATTACGTGCTCTTTTTTCACTTTGCTAAATCGTTCTTCTTTTGACGTATGTTCATTACCAATAAGCAAGTTGTGTTTCTTAAATTGCTCTTCCAAATCTGTGTAAACCTCTGGAGGTATTTTGCAATTTTGCTTTCCCTGAAATTGATTAATACAATCTCTAAAATGTGACCGACGTTCATACGTGTATTTTTGCAAAATATTTGTTCTTGAAATATCCTTGTATGAAAGAGGATTATTTCCAACATCAAATTCATACCCGCACAAGAGGCAAATCAAAACATTATCAGAATAAACAAGGTTTTTACCCTTGCAATTATCACAAATTTCTTTTACACCTTCTTCTCCCTTTTCTTCTTGCTCTATGTTTGTATACTTTTTTGCAATACCCAAAAACTCTCGAATAATACTTTCTTTTTCCTCGTTTCTGGCTGGCGCTTTTTTAGAAAGAAATCTCATCTTAACTGGCTTTTTTAAAATGTCTTTATATCTCTGAATGATAGGCATTGTTTCTGTTATATAAAAATTATAAGTTTGATTGTCTTCTAAATCCTTGATTTTTATTATGTACTCATTTTTACTTCGTAAGAGCTTGTTTCTCGTGCACCTTTCTAAAAAATTATTTTGCAAAAGTCTGTCAATATCTCGTAGCGTTTCTTTGTATTTATCTAATTTATCCTCTTCTGATTTCAGGCCATTTTGAATTTTATTATCAATAGATATTATATCCATATCCATTTGTAGAAAAACAGATGGTATTTTTAAATTCTCTTTCGTGAAATTTAAAAATTTATGCAATCTTTATTATCCAATTGACCCCCACATATGGAGGCGGTGGAATAGTTGTATATTTTCCCGAAACATAAGACGATTCTGGCTGGTTATATGAAATACTAACTTGATTTTCATCGTTGCCAGGAAACAAAATTGGCGACCATTCTACAGAGAATGCACCCTGGGTTAGAATATTTGGCTCCCACTGACCTCCTGCGTCTCCAGGAGTTACTTGGGTACTTGGCCCTGCCCCCGTATCTCCATTCGCGCCTAATAAAAATGATCCTGAAAGATTAGGAACTGTTTGGGTGTTTCCATTTATATCCGTATATGTAGTCGTTCCATCGCACAATGCCCAACCTTTAGGAATCGTAGTAGAATTTCCTGACCAAGCAACAATCGTTCCCACAGGAACCGAATACACAAGAGATAAATTTCCAGTATCATCCATGGTCAAAGTTCTTGTATTCTCAACTGTTCCTTGACCACTTGAATTTCCGCTATATGTGTAATGTTCCTGGCAAAGCCATATACAAATTGCAACTAACCCAAGAAAGACTAAGCAAATTGCAGTATACACAATTTTTTCCTTCATTTAATAAACAATTTATAATATATTTTTAAATTCTCTTTAAAAATACTTACAAATTACCACATTTTTTGACGAACAAGAAAAGAAACCTCTTGAAAAAGTTTTGTATCCCCTCCCTTGTCTGGATGATGATTTCTTGCCCACTTCTTGAAATCATCATTACTAAAAATCCCTTCAGCCTCTAATACACTATTTGGTTTCTTTTTCTTTGCCTTTGCAAACTCTTCTCTCCTTCCTTGAAACTCTTCTCTTTGGCGCTTCATTCTTTCTTCGTGTTCCTCTCTACTGCGCTTCATCCTCTCTGCACTCTCATCCCATATCTTTTTTATTTTTTCTTGTAACTCCTCCTCCTCTTTTTTCAGGTTTTCTTCATGCTCTCTTTGATGTTGTTGCATTTCAGATTCGCTCAAGGGATACAGTTTCCAATGGATGCCACACATATTGTTGTACTGTTGACCAAAGCGTCGAGACTGTGCACATCGCTTTCCATTCTTGAGGATGTGCTTGCAAAGAACTTCGTCATGATAGTGACAAAAAGATCCTTCACAAAGATCTTCACAAGATTTTGCAATACATTTCTGCATACTGCGTAGTATTTAAATCCTTAAAAAGAAACAAGAAAAAATCAATTTGGCAAAACTCAATTATCTTAGAAACCACATTGTTTTTATCTCCTCTTCTCCAACTTTGGTCAAAGAGATCGACACGTGTTATGTGACGAGATAGAAGATTGCTGCTCAAGGAGAGCAAAATTTGGGTAATTGAACTGTAATATCATTTAATACTCGTTTGCGGCTAACAAAATCGGTTTTTGAAAAAACGAAAATTAGAGTTCAGGAAAATTTTTTATTTCAAAAATTTTAATTCTTATGCTATAATAAATGTCTTCGATTAATCAGTCTGTAACTCCGGGATTTATTGATCTTGCAACTTATGACGAGTTGGAGAAGTATATGTATGGTGGTTCTGATGCCACGACCTACTTTGTTTGCGCAACTAAGACCGCCACTTGGTTTACTCTCATTCCTACTGTTCTAACGAACTCGATGGGTGTACCCAACTTTGGTGCTGAGTGGGCTGCTTCGATTTCTCGTGCCGGTGACTACCTTGTACACACCTGGCTACGCGCTACTCTTCCTGCTATTCAGTTTAATGCCATATCTACTACACTTCCTACCGGCGGTACGCAGAACCAGCAGCTAGTAGGTCGTTGGACCCACAATGTTGCCCACAACTTGATTCGTGAGTGCGCTGTAACTTTTAACGACCTCATTGCCGCTCGTTTTGACTCTTACTACCTTGACTTTTGGTCTGCCTTTACCGTACCTGCTTCCAAGCAGGTTGGTTACAACAACATGATTGGTAACGTACCCGAGCTTACCAGTGCTTGCAAGAACCTGCCCTCTTACACTATCAATCTTCCCCTTCCTTTCTTCTTCACCCGTGATACTGGTGTCGCTCTACCCACTGCTGCTCTTCCCTACAACGAGATGCGTATTCAGTTCCAGTTTCGCGACTACACCGACCTTCTAGTTGTGTACCCCAACGCTGTATCTCCTGGCCGTCCCGTTCAGGGCGGTGATATCAACACCTCCAACGCTACTCCGACGCTCAAGAATGCCTACGTTTGGGCTGAGTACGCTCTAGTATCCAACGATGAGCGTAAGCGTATGGGTTGTGCTCCTCGTGATATGCTCATCGAGCAGGTGCAGACGGCTCCTCGTTCCACCTTTACCCCCACTGCTGGCATTGGCGCATCTTCTACTGATATCCGCTTTTCTCACGCTGTAAAGGCTCTTCTGTTTGCCGTCCGCAATAACTCTGTTGGTTCCGAGTGGTCGAACTACACCATTGGTAACATCTGCCCGTCTGGCGCCCCGGCTTACCCTGTAGACCCCGTATCTAACGCAACTCTCCTATACGAAAACACTCAGCGTCTTGCTGGTCTACCTGCCGATTACTACTCGCTCATCGAGCCCTGGTTTAAGGCCCCGAGTATCCCTGCTGCCACCGGTTACCACATGTACTCGTATGCCATTAACATGTACGACATCAATCCTCTTGGTTCTACCAACTACGGCAAGCTCACCAACGTCACCCTTGATCTTGGCTGCAACACTCCCCTGCCCCCTGACAATGGCAAGACAAACGTCAACGGTGTATCAGTTAGCTACAGCTATGAAACTATTATCTGCGCCGTTAACCACAACGTCATCCGTATCTCCGGAGGAGCTCTCGGTTTTCCGGTTCTATAAAGTGCGCTTGGATTGTCCATATTTATCTATTTTATTTCTAGAAATAAAATATCAAGACGGGGAATTCGTTGGTAAAGAGGTTGTTTTAAGGGATATTGGTTAAAGATCAATTTTTTTGGAGGTATACTTAAGTAAAACTAGATTTCGTATTTATAATTTGATTCAAATAATAAATGGATAGGCTATTGAGGAATCGTTTGACGAATTGGGAGTCTGTTGAAAAGGATATTCTTCAAAATAATTTGAGCCAGACCAAAAAAGAACACAATAAGAAATGTGGACATGATTGCAAAGCAATGAGCTCATTCGGAGTAAAATGTTTATGCAATGTTGCAGAGGATTATTGTTACCAGCACAAGGTTGAGGAAGATTTAATCAAAAGCATGGAGATGGGTATGGCAAAAACGTTTCCAAAAGGGTGTCCTCACGCAAATAATCCGGGAGAATATTGTTATCCTTGTATGCGTTCTGAGTTTGGTTAAGAAGCCATGGAGGGGAATCCAAATAACTGTGTAAAAACTAAATCTCCAAAGGCAGTTCGCGTTTCGTTATCTAAGTTGTTAAAGTCTTTTCCAAAGGGAGTTTGGAGTTGTTTACCTTGAAAGTTGATAACAATAAGACCGTGGTGGTCTTTTGGCAATGCGTCGCATGCAGGAATTAATTGAAGCTGAATATGAGGAGAGAAAAATGAAGTGACTCCTTTCTGAATAGTTGCGATGGTTTCTGGTAATAAATATGGGGCAAGTTTTTCATCAAAGTATAAAATTGCAGAATCATAGTTTGTAGGAGCAATGTAAGGATCAGATTTTTTACAAAAACAAACAGCGCACATTAAAATGATAAAAAATATAATAATTAATATTATGCAATAACGTGTCATTTATTTATATTTTATTATATATAAATGGCTGCTACAAATAATTATATTACCCTAGAGGAAATTCCTATTGTTTCTCTTTCACCGGAAGTACGACGACATTTAATTTTATATCACCGTTATAATGATCTATTTTATGATAAAAAAACACGAAAGGTAACACGCTTGAGGCAAACGGATGTCAAATTACGTTCTGGATTTCAACCTTTTGAAACACAGGAGGGTAAAAGAATTAGATCTAAAAAACTTTCAAAAGAAGCAGAACTTACAGAACAAATAGATGACCTTGCAGAACAAATAAATGGCCTTTTAGACGATGATAAATCTTTACGAAATCAATTGGTTGAAATGCAGGATTTGGTAAGCAACGTTCCTCAACTAAAAAGCAGTCTCCAAACCCTAAACATGGAATATCAAGAGGTAAAGGCGGAAAATGACCAGATGATTAAAATTGTTAATGAAGTGCTTGAAACTAGTGGGAATTTGTCGAGTTCGGAATTGATGCAAGAATTAAGAGATATTATTAAGTCGTGCAAAGAAAACATGAACAGTCAAGCTGTAAAGAATGATGATCTTTTGGTTCAGTTAAGAGGCGAAGTGGATGCGTATAGACAAAGTGGTCGTGAAAAAGATCTTAAATTAGATACATTGTCACGTGAATTACAAGAGTCTAAAGAAAATTTAAATGCCATGAAGCAGGTTTTATTGGAAGCAAAACAATCCGTAGATTGTGAAGAAATTCAAAGAAAATTAAACGATAAAGAAGCCGAAGTGGATCATATACGTGAAGAATTAGAAAGTTTGAATTCTCAAAACGAAAGCCTGATGAGCAAACTGTCACAAAGAATGCCAAGCGCAGATTGCAGTATGTACGTAGAACAAATTTCTTCGTTACAGCAAGAATTTGTAGATAGGCTTGACGAGCAAGTCGTGTTAAACAAAGAGATGAACGAAGCGCAAAGAGAAGAAATACGTGCTATACAGCTTTTATTGGATATGATGAAAGAAGAAAATGAAACTCTTCTAAATGCAAATAAAAATCTGAAGTCGAAACTAAAGGATTGTGAAGAGTCGACGAATGAGATTGAAATAGATATTCTAAAGCTTGAGAATAGTAAGTTACAAGTAGAGAATGACAAATTACAAAATAAACTTCATCTTTGTCGATATGAAGAGCAACAAGAGATAACAGAATACGAAGATGAATTATATCATGAATTAGAGGAAAAAGTAAAGGAAAAAGATAAAATTTATAAAGTCAAGTATACAAATGAGCAACTTGCCAAATTAAGTAGAGATTTAATAGATCAAAATGATGAACTATTAAGAAGACTTCAATTTTACGCCGAACATCTATGCGATCTATGTGACGTAGATGACACGCAAAAGCAAGAGATGGTGGATGATATTTTTCTACTCAAATCTTATGGTGATAATGCTAAAAACGTTTTTGAAACCATCGCCATGTAAGAATTATTTTTTCAGACAAGTTCTAACAATGCCTTGTCTCATATATTCGTCTATCTTCGACAATTCTTGTTGGATTTTGTAAAATTCAGTATCATTGTAAGACGCTCTATCGTTGTATTGAAAAGGCTTTATTTGTATAACGTTGCAAGCTTGTTTTACAAGAACGTCCGGATTATCGTCTATTATGATAGTGTTGTTTTCATTGTATTTTTTAAGCTTAAAATCGTCCCAAAGTATAGAAAGTCCTTTTAATCCTTTTTTAAGTTTCTGGCTCATATCACAGTGATGAGAGTAAAAAATAAAATTGAGTTTTCTTCCGGGTTTATTTAATATAAAATGTTTCACAATAAAAAGAGCGTAGTCTTTGGTTGCGGCGGTCCAAACGGCGACATTGAAATTTTCAAAAAGATAATCGAGAAACTCTTGTAAGTGAGGACGTGCAAAAATGATAAAAAAATTCTCCATTGTTTTGTGGTCAAACTTTTTCATTTTTTCCTTGTTTTTCTTTAAGTCAAAAGGAAGCTCTTCTCCGGAAATAAGAGTCTGATCAAGGTCTAGAATAACATTGAGTTTGCCTTTCATTTATAATTAATTAATAAATAATTTTCTCTAAATGGTTGAATTTATGTAATTATATATATAAATGGACGTTGGAAAAGTAATTTTATATAAAAACATAAAGGGAGACGACAAAAAGATTGTAATTTTAGAAAAAATTGGACAAGGGGCTTATGGAATTGTATTCAAAGCAATGCTTGAAAATTATGGTCTTATTGCTTTAAAGGTGCAAAAATTATTACCAGAAACATTACAATCATTATTACAATCGTTAAAGAGTGAGATTAAAATTTCAGAAGTACTGCCTGAAAATATAGCTATATCTCTAAAAAAAGTTTTATTCCACACAGGACAAGGAAAACCTTCTGAAATGGTTTCAGTTACAGATGATGTACCAAAAAATTATGTTGCCACTCTTTATGATTTGGCAGATGGTTTAGAATTACAGAAACTAATAGATATAAACAAAAATGCAGGACTAGTCTTATCCGAAGACGTTATTGAAAGATATATTAGGGATTTACTGCAGTGTTTAGAAGGCTTAAAATCTGTAGGTGTAGCCCATAGAGACATTAAACCCGGAAATCTTATGCTTAACAAGGGTAACATCATAATGATTGATTTTGGGTTTGCGTGTTTTTATGTAGAATGTACAGGAAAGAAAGGCACTCCGAAATTTTTACCTCCAGAATTTTTCTTTTTACCTCAAATAAACTGGCAAAAAGGCGATATTTTTGCAATGGGTATTACAATCATTTCTCTCATTACTAATGGTAATACACTATATGAAAATTATTTTCAAACAAAAGAGCAGGCGTCTGGCTTTTTTTCTGTTTATACAACAGATGAACTTCGTGCCAAATTTATTGGCACGATGGATAAATATGCCTTAAAGTATCCAGTAATTAATACGTATAGGGAACTTATACTTGGGATGATAGATCCCGAACCTATGACTAGGTGGACAATTGAGCAATGTTTTGAATGGATTGATATGAAAACGTATGGTCGTATTTTAGATGTTACAGAAGACGAAAGTTAAACCCTTGCAGATGACATGATAGAAGAAATATTTACCTTTGCTCCGGTTTGTTTAGTAGAATCTTCCTTGTCTTTCATTTCAAGTCTTTGGGGAGGTCCGTTGCGAGGATTTAAATCGGACTTTTGAGCCTGTGTTAAAACAGACGATACCGAAACCTTTTCACCCTTTATTGCGTTGGAAACAGACCTATCTCCCTTATTCAACATACTATCCCCTTCGACCGTTTTTTGAGGAAGAGGGCGATGTGCATCTTCCTCATCTATCAAGTCTTCGATAAGCGTAACTGTGTTATCTTTTTGAGCGGGAGGTGCATTTGTTTCTATTTGAAGAGAAAAATTTTCCAACTTTGTTTGTGGAGGGTCATTGTACTGAACAACAGGCGAAGGACGGGTATTTACATCTTGTAATTGAAGGACTGGCATATGTACTTCTTCTTCAGGTTTCATAGCGTTTAAAAGTTCAAAAGCCTTTGGACCTTCGTATTGAGAAGCAACACCAGTTGAACTTATAGAAATAATGCAAGGCACACTTTTAATAGAAAATCTTTTATCAGATAAAATTCTCCTGCGTATGTCTTTGTTGTCTATTTCAAGCAATTTAAAAGGCGTAGTAATCTTGTATTTTTGTATAAATGAAAATAGATCATTACAAGCCTGAGAAAACTTGGAATAGATCACAATCCACAAGGTAGCATCCATTTAAAAAACCGTTTTTAACATTTTAAATATCTTTTAATAGAAATGAGGTGTAAAGTTTGTGTATATGCCTAAGTCATGCAACATTTCAACATTTTAAAATATATGAATAAATAAAGAAATGGAATACGGTTGTCTTATCGAAAAAGAAAAAATTGAAAACGGCCGAGTCATGGATGAAAACTTTTACAGATACGTTGGATGGTCTATTTCACAAGGCGAACTTGATAAACGTTTTTTTTCAGAACAAACAGTAAGGGATATTTCTTTAAAATTAAAAGAACTATTGAAATGTCTCAGAAAAGACGGCAGAGCCATCGTGGTTGCTGATCGAGTCATTGCCCATATGATGAGTGAGGTTTTTTACAAAAACAGGCCACAACTTGGTAACGGCTATTTTATGTACACCATACCGGCAGCAGAACCTAGAAATGATTACGAAACGATGAAAGAAATGGTTATTGAAATGATTTTTCACAATATTAAGACTGAATATGAAATAGATGAAAACAATAAAAAGTTGACTATTTGGACAAGCGTTTTAGGTGATTTTAACAAACATGGGCTAAGACAGTACACAGATTTGAAGATAAACGAAAAGAATATTAACAAAGTGAGATTTAACATGAATTATTAGTAATTTTTATAAACTTTATGAAAATTATCCTGGCAGACAAAAATTTTGACTGATTTGTATTATTTTTCCTTTTATAAATGATTGGTATTATATTTGATAAAGACACAATTGAAGACGCAAAAAATTTTTTAAGTAAGATAGGACCAACGAAAAGGCAAAATTTAATTTTCATTGTAGTGGATAACAATGTTTTTTTTAAGCTTGAAGGTAGTACACACAAAAAAGATATAATTGATAGTGACAACTTTATATCGTCTGTCAAGTATAACCTTTGTGGTGTGTTTGATAAAAACAAAAATACAATTTATCTTGAAAAATGCGATGATGAATGGGTTGAACTATTGCTTGAAACTATCAACAAGTATTTTGAAGAGTCGGTTCATATTGTCATTCCATTTAGCAAAGGAGTACAACCAGAGGGATTTAGGTCTATTCATCCGTGTGCTTGGGATGAAACACAACTTTGCGGAATTAGACAAAACAAGTTTTTAACCCAAACAGAAAAGCAAAACACATTTTTAGAGCAACAATACTTGAAAACCCAAAAAGGAAAGTATTGCACAATTTCTCTTCAGTTAGACAGAGACTCTATTGATTATCTAAAATATGTTGCAAAAGCCGGAGTGACAGTTGGAACCAGAGGAAAAAGAAGTCAGAAAGAGGTATTTGGACATTTTAGGATTATCAAAAGCGAACTTCAAAAAGGAGAAATAATTCACACTTTGAAGCTTGACAAAGACAGTATTGTATATGGAACAGAAGATGAAATTTCTACAACTGGTAGTCTTTATACCTTTCACTCCCATCCATTTAATGCATATTTATTATACAAGACAAAATTTGGAGTGCCGTCAGCGTCTGATTATTGGGCTGTTTATAACTTGTGTAAAAAGGCAAATGCAATAGTTCATTTTGTGTCTTCTCTTGAGGGTCTATATGTCATATCATGCGTTCCAGATTCACACTTATATAAAACAGGAAGGCCAGAAGATATTAAAAATCTCATCTGGAAAAAATTGAAAATAAAGAATGATAATCAAGTTGAAAACTTACAAAAATATATTGATAGTGTAAATAAAATAGGATTATTTAAACTTATGTTGTTGCCTTGGGAAGACATAGAAAATAAAGATATGACAGTTTCATTTACAAAGATAGGCAAAACATGCCTCATTCACGACAGTAACTAAGATATAGCTCGGACACTTGTAATAATATCTAAATCTCCGTTTTTTATGGCTTCTTCTATAATTTCATCTGAAATATCAGCTTTCACATTATAAGAAATTAGGTCTTTATAAATAGTTTTGAGTTGATTGTAATCTTTTATGGTTATACCTGAATACTCAAGTTGATCTTCAGGTATTTCGATTTGAAAGATGACTTGTGCCAAGTCAGGATATTTTGTAAATTTTTTATCAGGATATGATTCAAGTATCAATTTTACCACCTCATAATTGTCATTAACTCTACCTGCAAGTGGATTTTTCATAGAGTCGAAAAAATGGTCGCCTATAGGCAGTTTTAATTCTATTAGTTTATAAAAATAAGGCGTAAAATGCCCGTTTTTATATAATCTATGTACAGGTACATCCCACCTGTATTCTTTTTGAAGGGGGGTTCCTTCTAATTCAGCCGATAATTCAAAACATGTCTTTTCTTTTATCGTTTCCCCTGTGAAAACAAGAAAAATAAATTTAAAATTGTGAAGGTTGATTTCAGACGAATAATATAATTTGCTGTGGTCCTGATATGATTCTACAAAATGTTTCTCGTCGCCTAACCAATTTGCTTCTACAATAAAGTTTTCTGCAGAATCGTATACCTTTGGAACTCCGTCGCATAAAAATAAGGTGACAATATGACCTATTGATTCTTTTGAAGACAAATTAGAAACTTCATAATTTACTGTACCCATAGTAGGCACATAATTAAAAGATTCTATTTTTTTTATGTTGGTCTCTTTAGTCCATTTTCTTGGAATGTAAATAACAACTTCCCTTTCAAATCTCCTTTTAGATTTGTTCATCTTTAATGGTAGAAAATAAGTATTTGAGTATAACGTGTCTGTATCAAAAGAAACATCGATATTATTCAATATATTTTTTGGGTTGACAAATATGAGGTCATTTTCGTCTTCTAATGCAAGTAAAAAGTTTATTCTACTGCCTAGTAGAAAAAAAAGGATTGTCCCTAAACCAAACCCTCCGTTTCCGCTTATATTTGAACTAAAATATTCTTGTGAAGCAAGTTCAAACACATCTTCGCGTTCGGTATATCCGACTCGTGGAAATGGTCGAATGGATTTGCAAAGAGAATTATATAAAAGTCGATACAAATACTGCACTTCGTCGTAAAATGTACCTGAAACATATCTACAACTTGTCATGTCGCTGTGAGTTAATGGTCTAGAAATATATGGCTTTGTTTCCGGGTGTTTAGAAACAAAATCAGACATTTTTTCCAAAAATAAATTTCTAGCTCTTTCGGAAAGCAAAATTCCATTAACAACTGCATTTAAAAAACAAGTGCCAGATTTTTGTATTAATCGATATACACCGCATGAAAAGACTCTGGAAAGAAATTTCTTAAACCATGGCTGACATGCGAGTCTATTATTTGAAGCTCGTGTCAATACAACTGTATGCATTAATTGAGAGGCTGATTTTTTGGTATATTGTCCAGCCGGAATTTTAGGTATTAAGTTTGATGAATGATAGTGGACAAACTTGTAGTTAGTAAAATACTTACCGTAACGTGTTAAAATATCGTGTTCCAAAAGGGCACATTCCAAATATACCGTTTTCTTTAGGTTAAAAGATTGGAATGCCTGAAGAGTGTTATCAAATAACTTTTGCAACGAATCTTCAAAATCGAAATATATAAACAACTCATTACACATATCGTCAAAAGAAGTATTATTTTGTATGATAAACTTTAATAGTTCGGTTTTATCTGCTTCATTTGTCATTTGTAAATATGTTAAGCTGTAAATAATCTTTTTTGGAGGGAGATAATGACAATAATGATTATCAAATATAATTGCTCCCTTTATAGGCGGGCGTATTGTTATAATAAAAATTTGCCTTTGCCGATCACTACATTCTTTCACAGATTTATAAGAAACGGATGATGCCATTTATTATAAACATAAAGTTATATTCAAACGCCATATTCAAAAAGTTAGATTTAAAGGATCACTATTCCACCGAGATTCAACATCTTGCCAGTCAATATAGTATAAAGTGTCTTGCAGGTAAGGCCAAAATCTCTCAAAATGTCTTAAAACGCGATAAGGCACCTGTTGTTCGGTTTCAGATAGCCTTTGAAAGTCTTCCATTACAATCTCATCATTGTATTCATCTCTAAAGTGTTTTAATATATACATTCTTTCATAATCACTCCAAGGTAATGCTGGATAAGTGTCATAAATGTCATTCCAATGTTCTAATATAGAGCTGTTCAACATAAATTCGTCTGTAAATACGGGAACAACTCCCAGCTGATTTAAAATTTGAATTTGTCCGTCTGCTATTGCTTCTTCAATGACCTCATTTGTCAATGTAAACCCTATACCATAAATTATTATATCCTGGTAAATTTGGTATAACACTTGTATATCGTCAATTTGTACTGGAACAATTTCGATTTCATCTTGTTGGAAAACGCGGTCTTTCAATATGATAATTGCAACTTCCGGGTACTTTAAAAAATTTACGGTTGGGTAAGCATCGAGAATCATCTTTACGATACCAAAATTTGAATCAACTTGATTGGCAATTGAACTCTTACTCAAATCAAAAAAATCTTCACTTATTGGAATTCTGTTAAAAACTAAAGAGAAAAAAAGCGGTGTAAATTCATTTTCTCTATAAAGGCGATAATGCGGTACATCCCATGTTAAATCTTTCGTAACTTGTCTTGCCGAATGTTCGGGTTTAAAACAAACATCAGAAAATTGAGGCAATAAAGCAGATGTAAACAAAATATATTCAATTCCAAAATTATCAAGTTTTGCTAGTGGGTCCATTTCTCTGTAAGTATCAATATATGTTACATAAAAATCTGAAACATTACCTAACCAGTCAGCTTCAAAAATCATGTTGGTTCCAGAGTCATACACCTTTGGTATTCCGTCGCAAAAAAAGCCAACAACTGCATGCGCACACGATATTTCATCCTTTTCATAACTCATGAAGATACTTGAGGACTGAGTTGTAAAGCCTTCTGAAACAATGTCTGATACATTTTGGTCTTCAAGCCATAAATCACGAGGTATATATAGAATTATGCTTACGTCGGAATGTATATAAGATATTCTATTAAGTAAAAGCTTATCATAGAGTTGGTTGTACAGCAGGGGTTTGGAAAGAAAAGTCGGCATGTAAACAAGCGCATCTTTTGGATTGATGTAAATTATATTTTTCATCTCATCTTCAAGAGCAATTACAAAATTTGTGCTGCTACCATAAAGGAAGCTTAGAATAGGAACAATGCCAAAACCTCCTTGACCTAATACCGATGTGCTGAAATAGTCTTTTGACGCCTGAACAAAAACATCTTCTCTTAATGAGTAATGGACTGGAGCAAAAGGTCGCACATCTTTACATACAAGATTGTAAAGCATTCGGTAAAGAAATTGCACTTCTTCTGAATAGTTTCCTAAAAACCGTTTACAATTTGTCATATCAAGCTCGTTTAATGGGCTAGAAATGTAAACTTTTGATTCAGGATAAAGTGTGACATATTCTTTCATTTTTTGTAGAAAAAAATTTTGAAGCACGGGAGAGAGTACAATTCCATTGATAACAGCTGTAAGATAGCAAGTGCCTGATTTTTGTAATAACCTTTTTACGCCACATGAAAAAATGCGTGATATAAATTTTTTAAACCAAATTTGGCACGTAAGTTTTAAATTATTAGGAAGACTTTTTGTTATAATTTTTTTCAACCCAAAAGACGTCTCTTCTGTATGATAATACAATTCTGACTCTGGCAGCGTAATGAAAAGAACAAATTTGTATGTACTTAAAAAATCCGGGTAAGTAGTCAAAACTTCACTTTCATTCTCTTCGTCGGCTAAATAAACAGTCTTTTTTAATGGAAAGCTTTTGAAAAGGGATAAAATATGTAAAAAAATCGGTTGCAACTGAGAGTCGTTTTCATAATAAATTAAAAGCTCGTTGCATTTGTCATTCAGTACATCTTTCATCTGAAGCAATGAGTATATATTTGTAAGATCATCATCCGTTATTTGAACGAAATTTAACTCGTACTTTATCTTTCTTGGAGGACTAAAGTGACAATAATGTTTGTCAAACTTGATCTCGAGTTTTTCTGGCGAACGAATACTTATAATATTTATATGTCTTTCTCTATCAGTACATTCTTTTATCTGTTTATATGGAACAGTTTCGGCCATTTTATTATATAAAAACATATAAATAACTACAGTTTGTAAGTATCTAGTTTCCAAAAGCTTTGTAGTATGACTTATAAAGTGGCAAAAAAATTATACTTTATTTTTAGTTAAAGTGTATGTTTTTTACACCGTGTAATGAAACGAAAAGGCTTTTATATCTACGAGATATAAAAAGTATAACCCCATGCGGGACTCGAACCCGCAACCTTCAGATTAGAAGTCTGACGCGCTATCCAATTACGCTAATGGGGCTCATATGTAAGTGTGTATTCTTTAAGCTATATATTGTCTCTCAGGGTGGATAGTTAACTTATTTAATGCGCAAAAAACATTAATAAATGAAAGTGTACACAAAGACAGGTGACAATGGTACAAGTGGACTTTATGACGGAAGTCGTGTTCAAAAATGTGAACAAATTTTTGATGTTTTAGGGACTTTAGACGAGATGGCATCTCACATTGGAAAGCTAATATTTCTGTTAAGAAATTTCTATATTGCAAACAGCTCTGATAAACACAAAATTATTCCGTATATAATTTCTCTTCAAAAAACACTTCTAAACATAGGAAGCATAATTGCAACGCCAAGCAGGGATGATTCTTTCATACTTCCTGAATTTACTGAAGAACAAGTCAGTGAAATTGAAAATTATATTGATGTTATGGATAGTGAATTAAAACCGCTCACTGTTTTTATCATACAGGATGGTAAAAACGAAATTGAAGCCGAGGCTCATATTTGTAGGACTGTGACTCGAAGAGCAGAACGAGAGATTAACAAGTACGGTAATGTCAGCCACGAGATTTTTAAGTTTATCAACCGGCTTTCAGACTTCTTCTTTACCCTTGCTAGATATGTCAGCGAACCGGGAAAACAAGCTTGATATAAACGATTTTAAAGCGTCTATTGTGCTGTTGTTTTCATACTCGATATCTGCTTTAATTTTATGTATTTCTATTTCAGAACTATGGCATGAAGTATAAGGAGAATTACTTCTTTTTAGACGAACAACAATAGCACCAAATTTTTTTAAGGATTCAATCTCGTCAACAAAGCGACCATCTGATACGACAATATTTTTATTTTTAGCACTAGAAATTTTAATTTCCATTGCCTTGACCCAAATATTATCAATTTTATTATTGAAAAGAAAGCCAGAATTTGCCCTCATTATATCGGTGCCAAATTTTTGCATAAATTGCCTTCCTGATATACCAAAATTTATGTTGACGTTGGTCTTTTCTTCTTGTGAACCGTAAACATCTTCAAAGTTAAAACCGATGCTTAAAGCAAAATCTTTTAAAGGAGAAGCAAAGGAGAACTCTAAAAATCCAAAGTCTTTTTGAAGAATGTTTGCAGCTGTAGTTTTACCACAACCAATGTTTCCAACGAAAACAAAGAGCATTTTATAAATCTAAAATATATATCTAAATGATGCTTTTCCTGCGGGATAAATAAACATAAAAATAATTAGAAGTACAACGATGAAGAGAAAAATATAGATAAACGTTTTAGTCAACGACTTATACTTGTTAATTTCTTTATCATCAATATCACAAATCATACATGCAGTTTGAATAGAAGATATATGCGTCTTTTGTCCACATAAATCTTTTGCAGTGTAGAGTTTTAATCTATTCAATGATGCACTATAACCAATGAGAGAATCTATTTGTATTTCAATAGGGTAAACAAAGGGTAAAAGTTTTTGAGCTCCCTTGTTTGTCATAATGTAAGCATGCAGACCCCAAAATTGCCCGAGAATTTTATCAAACATATCATCGTATTTTAAGGGTTTAAAATTAACAGATACGTCAAGAAAAAATACGTCTCCATCTGAAGGTAAGTTTTTCATAAATTTTTCAAATCTATCTTTAAAACCACTATTAAACTGAACATCATCTTCAAAGATGATGGCTGAGTCAATTTTTTCATCCAACATCTTTTTCCATATATTTGCATGTGATAAATAACATCCAACAGCGCCCCAAGAACCAAGCTGTGCATGGTCACGTCGGTTTGTGTGATTATATAGGTGATAAAGTCCCCACGTAGAAACCATTTTTTCCACACCTCCCACATTTTCAATGAGAGCACTTTCACTGGGTCCTAAAACTTGAGAATTTTTGGTTTCAAAGTATTGGCCGATGTTTTTACCATTGATTCCTGGAAAAATGGTCACATCTGATATTCCGTTTTCCAAAAAATAATTTGTAAGTTCAGGCCATGTGTCTCTATGTTTTTCTAAACTAATACAAAACGATTTCATTTATTATATGTACTTAATAATAAATGCTTTCATTCAAACTAACGCAACTTTTTTTTGTAATGACATTCTGTATTATAATTTTTGGTAATGCATATGCCAACTTTTTTGGTATAAAAATCGAGGACGCTTTATACATGGCACTTCGAATTCAAACAATGTCAGGAAGTGATATTGAACCAATCTCACCAGAGCACAAAATATTAATGTCTTTTCAATACATCCTAGCTTACCTTGTTACATCAGGCTTAATTATTCTGTCAATAAATATTTAATTTCTTTTTAATAAATGGAATCAACTTCTCTACCCACGACTCTTTTATTAATAGGCGCAGTCAGTTCTATTGCACTTCAAACACAAAAGATTGCAATTCTTGAGAGCAAAAGCAAGCCTACTGCCGCAGTCAACAGTCTTATCACGTCTGCATTGAATTTTGCAAATTTTATTATATTTTTTGGTATTCTCTTGATAGTACTAGACCATTACAAGGCTTTGCCGCCACAGGTCAAAGAAAATGAGGATTATGTCCTTGTAGCAATAGGAGCTGTGATAGTTTTGATTGCCGGAGCTATTCTAGCCCAGAAAAATACTGCTGGAAAGGTAGGTTCTATTCAACTAGCGTTGATTGGCATAATTACTTGTGCGATAGGCACTAAAAATATTGTCGACAAGAAATTTGTGTAAAAAAGGGAAAATAAATTATTTTGCATAATAAATGATGAATATGCTAGCCGGTATTATGATTGCAATTTCAGTGCTTCTTCTAGTTGCTTCGGGCAGAATAGATGCTGCCCTAAAGAACGTCCAGGTAAATAGTGATATAAACAACGCGAACAAGGGTATTTACACCATTGGTATTATTATGCTAACCGCCGGAGTATTTCTGCTTATTGCTGGTCGAAAGGACCTTAAGATAGATTCTATGCTTCTTGTTGGCCTCCTTGGTTTATTGGGTCTTGTTCTTCTTGTTCTTTCTGCTATTGTTATCAGCAAGGGACAAGGAGAGGCCAAGAGCTGGGGTGTCGCCGTTCTAGTAGGCGGTATTGTCTTTCTCGTGGGTTCTGGTGCAGTCATTGCAAATGAGCACAAAGAAAAGTTAAAGAAGCTAATAACTCATAATTTCGAAGACGATGAGTATGATGATGATAACAGTGACTATGAAATAAACTCAGACGACAGCGATGATGACAGTAATGACGATGAGTTCAATTTTGCCTGCTATTAAATTAAATTAAATTATTAATAATAAATAATTTAATTCAAGGCATAATAATCGTTACGGATTCTTTGTAGTAGTTTTCCAAGGCGATTATAGTTTTTATCTTTCCAATATGAAATATCATTTGATTTATAAACAATGGGTTTTAACAACGTTTGCAATAGTTTTTCCTTTAGTTCGGGATGTGTGTCAAACTTTTCTTTCACAAGGGTGTACATAATTTCATCTTTAACATTTTCCCAATCACTTCTTATCACTGTACCTTTTCCAAGATTCTTAATTTCTCTAATAGATGAACACTGTCGAAGTATGTTTACGTATTGTTTATCTGTTGGATTTTTATAGGCTTGATACGCAGCTTCAACACAATGAAATTTCCCAAGATGTTTGTCGTTTATAATATGCAAAGAAGAATTGCTGAGATATGAATTCAGATGGGTGTTGAAGTAGAAAGGCTCAAATAGCTTTTTTACAAAATCTTTTTGTGTAAACGTTTGAGGAGAACCAATACGCCGCCATTTGTCTCGCATTGTCTTTCGTTGTTGGTGGTAAAATTTTGTCAAATCCAATGCAATCTCGGGCGGAATTTTTAGATAAAGGCACAGGATGCATGCCACAACAATACCAGAACGTCCATGCCCTCCTTTGCAATGAACATAGAGCTTTTCATTGTCGTTTAAATTTCTGATTTTTAAAAAAACAGTATAAACAAACTGGGAAAATGAAAGATAATCTTTTGGTATCTTTCTGTCTGGAATTGGATATTGTAAAACTTCAAATTCTGTTTTGTATGGAGTTGTAAGTTTTTCTTTGGAACTTGTTAGATCTACAAAGTATTTGACTCCGATTTTTTCTAATTCTTTAACAGTTTCATCATTAGGCATACTGCCAAATAACGCCTTATTTTGGATAAAATAGGAACACGTATCCATTTATTGTAAAATGTTAGTTATAAATAAACAATTTTAGAATAATAAAGGATGAATGTTCCCGTTGATATAGATGTATATCCAGATGATAATTTAGCTAGTATAAAAGTAAGAATTGCCGCAAAGAGAAAAAGTCTGCCAAACTATATTTGGTATCCTACATTTGATATGCGAGAGGCAAAGCAAAATGGTAAGTTGACTTTACAAATTGTAGATCTTCTTCGTATGATAGCCAACAAAAATAAATATGAAAAGTTGAGCGATATTTTGACTCCAGAAGTAAACAATCTTATTACTGAGAATCATTTAAACAAAATAGAAGATGTAGCAAAACCATTTATATACTTTAGAATCCGTCTAAATGCATCGTCACCTATAGCGCAAAATGATTATGGTCTTTTAGAAGACGAAGTAAAAGTCGGTTTTAACTTGCCTTCGTCTGAAAATCTTTTTAGAAGTTATAAAATTGAGTTTAAACCTGCGCGAGAAGACTTTATTAGAAAAATTAGACGCGATGTGAAACGAAACAATTTGGAAAACGAGGAGAATATACAAAAATTTACCGAAGAAGAAAAGATACCATGCATCCCATATTTACCGTTTGAAGGAGAGAATATAAACTTTACTATTGTAACAGACATAACTAACGTCACCATTGAGGCTGTTTTTGACAGACTGGTTTTAACTTCAGAATGCCCTTTTGTACGTCTTGGTAAATATTATAAAATTTTAAAGGATTTTGAGCTTAAATCTCTACCTTTTTTTGAGGACCTTCATAAGGCCGAAGAAATTCTCAAGAGTACAGAGTCTATTTTACAAGAAACCATTGAAATCTTTTTGTTTCATGAGAGAATTTACCTAAAAATTGAGAATAATAATCTTATCATCAGAATAAAAATAAACGAAAGAGCGGCAAACTTGACAAAAGACGGAATCATACAAGCGATAAAACTTTTATTTCCAACTATGCCTTTTGATATTGTTTCAGAAACAGAGCATTTGGCGGTTGGAGATTATTTGATACCACAACAAACACTCATACCAGAAATTTTTTCCCACCTGGTCATGAACACCCGACATTTTTCCAAATACATGTACATCGACGAAAGTTCCTTGGCAACAAAAACAAAAGAAGGCATTTATACTTTTTACACCGCACGTTCAACTGGCGACAAAGTTAGTTTGGTACTTACTCCAAGAACAGTTCAACTATACGATAATGTTATTCGGGGCAAGGACAAAAGACAATTTCCAATGGGTAGTCCTTATATTAATATAAGAATAAAGGCTAAGAATATCGAGTCTATTTTGGAATTTCAAAAATACTTTTGTCGCGCACTTAGTATATATAACAATGAGAGCCCAACATTAATTGCTTTTTATAAGAAGTTTATACCCACATTCTCAACTCAAACACCTCAAAAAGAAATGGAAAAAGAAAAGCAAAAGCCGCTGACAAAACAGTTGAAAGATATTTTTACAAAAACTTATAACAGAACATGTTCAAAACAGAAACAAGTGCAATTAATAAATTATGATGAGGCAGTAGATCTTCTCCCTCTAAATAAAGCAATTCGATTTCCAGATAATGATGAAGAAGGCAGATATTATAAATGTATAGATGAAAACTTGTTCCCTGGTTTACAAGAAATTACTGGGTCTAAATACCCAATTGTGCCCTGTTGTTATGAAACAGAGCGTCATGGTTTCGAAATGATGTCGTTGAAAGAATCTCGTGAATGCCTTAACGCGCCAGATCACAGAGCAAGGCAAACCGCAATTCTTACAACCAAAACAAGTGTTTCATACGATAACTTTGGCTTACTCAAACCTTTTGAAAATATGCACTACATATTTCATTTGAATGCAAAAAAAGACCATCATTTTCTCAGGTTAGGTATGGACCGTACAAAACTTTCATTTTTGCAGTGTATTATTGAAGCCATAAGAATAATTATTTATCCTTTTAAAGGCGGAAAAACATGCAAACTACGTTTTGATGAATTAACCGAAGAAGTAAATAGAATTGCAAACAGTAAACATGTTTATACCGGAAAGCAAAATTTTTACAATAAAACAATAGATGAAATGAGACTTGAAATGACAAATGAAAATAATTATTTTTCCCCCGAAAAATATACAGATATTCTAGAAAGTGCATATGACTGTAAAATCTTTGTATTTTCCCCTGATGAACTTAAAATTCCAGGACATGTTGAAAATTACATAATAAATAAGGCTTTCAGAAATAAGAAAACGGTTTTTATTTTAGAACATCGAGGCACCTCAGGTGAAAATTTGATATATCCTCAATGCGAACTGATTGTCCAATCTCATGTATCGGACAAGGGGGCTCTTACACAAAAGTGGTTTGAGATGGATGAAGACCCTGTTGTGCCAATGATTTTTAACTTGTTTGATTATATACGGTCTAGTTTTTCGGTCAAGAAAAAAGTAATTTATTACGAGTTTGAAGATGTAGTGAAAAACAACATCTCAGGGCAATTTTACAACAGTTATGGGAAAACGTCTGCGATTATACTCGATTTTCATAAAGACCAAAATTTAAATGGATTGCCTAAACTACTTCTATATACAGAAAATCCAATACCTCCTATGGCGGTTGGACAAGAACATAACTATAATGAAAAGATCACCTTTGAACAGATAAAAAAATTTTTGTCAATTTTTCCTGAAGTTAAAGTACAATTAAACTCAAACGAAATGATTTCGATGGTAAAGGTTACTTCGACGTTAAATAATACATACTATATTCCGGTTGAACCAAATGGAGAAGAGGATAAATTGATTCCTTTACAGTTGAAAGAAATTACAACTTTTTCTCTTCCCAAAGGTATATCTGAATTTATGAAATTTAATTTTAATAAACGTGTTGCAGCCTATCTTGGAGAGTACGCCAAATATCTATTAGCTGTATGGGCAAGTGAAAAAAATCTACCTTACATTGCAGACAAGGACATCATACAATTTGTAGATTCAAAAATACGTCTGGACCCTAGTTATGAGTACAAAGATTTTCCTTCGCAGTTTGGAGTTGTTACCGAAGGTTTTGTACAAGACGGAAATATTATTGTCAATAGTGAAGAACTTCTGACACGCCTTGTATACTATCTTCGTTTAGAAAAAGACCGCATAGCAAGTTATACGGAAATAAAAATTATTCCTGTAACGTATGCTGACATACTAGATTTTAGAACATATCAAAACCAAATTATGCTTGAAGGTGGAACCCTTGTAATGAAGTATATTTCAAACAGTGATTCAACATATCAACTAACAGACAAAATTTTAGCGGTTTTGCTAAAACCATACATTTTTCAAAATGATCTTCTTGACCCTAACCCTTACCTTGCTATTAATGTAGAAACTGCAGATGAAGCATTGTCAATAATGTCCAGTTGGAAAAGAGACAAAGTAATGTCTAAAAATTCTGAAATCATGGAGTTGGACCCAAGTTTTTACGAGTTTGTCAATGTAAGACAGATAAATTACATTAGCGGAAGTGATAATGAATGTAAAATACTTAATTATGTAAACGAAGACGAGGAACAAAATTTTACAGCCCTTTTGCGCATATAAATTTCATAGATTTTATTTTTTAAAAAATAAAACCTCATACAAGCGTAAATAAATACAAAGCTTGATGGACATCTGCTAATATGTCATCTCTTAAGTTAATTAAATCCTTTTCATGTATCTCCTTAATCAAAGTTTTATTAAGCCAATTTTTAAAATCGTGTAGCAATGTAACTGCTTCTTTGTCTGTAAAGTTTTCAAGTTCAATTACTGTTCCTTTTTTGAATTTTACTTTTTCGTTTCGACTGCCTTGCAAACATTCTACAAAGCGGTCAATCTTTTCTGATAAAGCGGAAAACAACTCGTCCGACGCTTTGTGGCGAGAATACGAGTTTGTTTGCCAATGATAAATTTTAAATGCAATTTGGTACTGTAAAAAACTTTGAACGATACCTTCCATTTATTACTAAACTGAAATTTTTATGAAAAAATTTAAGTATTACAAATGTCACTACCTTATATGTTAATACAAAAAAATATGCCAATTTGTGAAGCTGAAAGAACCTTCAAAGGACTTTCCAATTTGCAAAAAAAAGAATTTATCTCATTTTGTCTTTCATGTGATCATTTGTCGAGGTTTCTTTTCTGGGTTCTTGACAACGAGTCAAATCATATCAATATTGATATCACAGCAAAGCAACTTGCCCATAACTATCAATTTCGCACACTGGCTATTTTTTTGGACAAATTTAGTTCTCAAATGAAAAGGGAAACCATCTTAAAAATAATCGAAATTTTTAGAAATGTTCTATTCAACTGGAACTTTAAACGTTACAACATGATTTGTTTTCAAAGGTGTTGTTTTACTCTTCAATCTCGTTTTCATTTTTTGAAAGGGTTTAAATTTATGCGTGTGATGTCTAAGCTTTACGAGAAAAATGTGACGAGAGCTCAACGACGACTGTACTTTTGGTGGATTCGTATTTGTTACGATATGACTCGAGATTGTGGGAAACGAATGATGGAGAACAGTTGGAAAAAAGTGGAAGCCATGTATGCCGAAAAAATCCTTATTGATTTGCCGCGGCGGTTGACGCTTGATTCAAACCCAAGTGAACATTCTTACGCTTCCTAAAAAGTTCTGGGTATTCCAAATTCCCAGTTACACATGCATATTCAAAAGCACCTTTATAACTAGTCATAATCCAAGCCATTATTATAAAGTTTGCAATAAAGTTGATGATAGCTCCTTTCATACCATAATTTCCCCAAAACATCATACATGTGCCAAGTGTCCAAACAACACCGATAAAGATGTAGTCAGAAAGAGCGTCAGCTGCATGTTGGAGGGTTGTTTGATCTTTAGAAAAGTTTTTGACACTAAATTTTGAGCTCATTTCAACAGACCCAATAGCAAACTGCATAGAAGCAAAAAGAATCGCCTTTCCTGTTATTGCCACTATACTTTTTTTACGTGCATAATGTTCTTGCAAGTTTAGTTCATTAGACATTTATTTAGAATAAAATTAAGTGGTAAATTATTTTATTCTTAAAAGAAGTTTAAGATTTGTACTCATTGATTGACTTTTGAATATGATACAGAACATTAAAGACGGATTCAGCATGTTCTCTTTGTTCCTTTTCATTTTTAAGTTGCTCTTGGGTCTTTTCCGCAGATTGTTTGGGCACGGGTTTTCGTTCAACCAAAATTCCCTTATATACATTGGTAATGTAAAGAATATCATTTTCTGGTGTTAGCAATTCATGTTTTAGTGCCATAAACTTTCCTCCTTGAAAAAGAACGTTTTGAAGTTTCAAAAGGAGCGTGTCTACAATGTACGCTTCACGATTTTTGTAGTAGTTTAGAAGCTTTTCATCCGAACTGTTAACTTTTTGTTCAGGTGATAGCAATAACAACTCTAAAACTGAAGGATAAAAATTACTCTCTACTTTCCGTTTAAAATTTGTCGCTTTAAGCTCTGTTTCTTCGTAGGTAAGGTAATCAAAATGTAAATATGCAATAACCTTTGAAAGCAGTTGAAAAAGTGTATTCATTGTACCATTGTCAGTAGCAGCTTTTGCAATACATTGTGAAATAAGTTCTTTCCGCAAAGCTTCATCATCAATGTAATCAGCCAAAATATAATTTATCTTTTCAAATAGGACTGGTGAAAAGGTGATTAAATTTACAGGAATATTTTTTAAGGATTCAATCTTAGCACTGTCAGATGCAAAAATTTGAGCTATTGTGACTTGCTTTTCTTCATTTATCAATGCATCATGGTCAACAATCGAACCATTCGCAAGTTCGTACTTAATCTTGACCTTAAACTTCCCTGCAATGGTTACAACATTATTTGGACTAACAACACTACTTCTCAAAAATTTGTTATAAAAGTGCTTACCTTGAATGCAATATTTTTCTGGTCCAAAAAACCGGCTTTTGCCACAATTTACCAACTCTTTTGCATCTTCATTGATTGCTAAAATCCAAATGTTCTTAACCGCTTTGGGTCCAGTAACGATACGTTCTACAAAGAGTTGTTTCTGGTCATAGTCAATATTCTTATCATGTTTTACTATTTCATCTCCTACGTCATATGCCACTTTCATTTTGTATTCACCAAAAGTGATTACATCACCCTCTTCTGTAGTTTCATTTAGGTAAACATTAAAAAACAAATTTATAGGTTTATAATACGTATCACCGTCAATTGTTTTTGTCTCTCTATTTAAACCAACCAAATCACGAAACGTTGTATCGTTTAATGGCAAAATCCAAATGTTCTTTACCTTAAACTTGTCCATCAATCGCTTCGTTTTATCTGAAAACGTAATACGGGTATACGCCCAGGGAGAAGCTCTGACTATACTTTCAGCATATGATATTTGGGTTTCAGAAACAAGCACCCTGGCCATTTCCTCATTAGCTTCCTGTTTGTTTATCTCCCACCTGTTAAGTCGCAAAGTAATTAATTCAGCCATTCTTTCTTGTGCTACGTTCTTTGCAATTTGAATTTCAGTTAAAACTGCGTCTACCTCCATTGCAAAGGGTATATTTGCCTGATTTATTACTGACTGCATTTCCTCCGCCACAGTCACATTTTGTTTTGGCATAGCTTTGCGAACGGTCGTAAGACAATTGTGAAACTGTTCAAGTGCGCCAAGATATGAACCTTTCAATAATAGCGCGGAACCATTTACAAAATATTTATATGCAATTCTATCAAACGGTTCTGGCAAAACCTTTAGGTCAAGTGCGTTACATTTTGTGTAGTACTTATTAGCAAGGTCTTTGTTGCCCTTTTGTTCCAAAATTTTTCTTGCAGCCATACCTTGAGCATATTGTAGATATCCCGTCCTATCAATACCAAATATATCATATAATTGAAAGTCATCCTCAACCTTTTTTTGTCCGTCTTCTTCTTCATCTTCTTCCATTGCAGCCTGCATCTTTTGTCCTTCTTCTTCCTCTTCTTCTTCCTTTTCTTCCTCTATTTCTAATGCCAATCTAGCCCTAGCATCTCTTCTTATTTCAGCAACTTCTTCATCGCCTTCTTCTTCAAGAAGTCGTTCAATTTCGTCCTCATCTTCCTCTTCTTCAATTTCGTCTTCTTCATCTAATATCCTTTCAATTTCTCCCTCTTCATCGCTTCCTCCAAGTTTTAAACCTGGTAATCCAGTAAACAAATTTTTTTCCTTAATAAAACCAACACTTTTGCTAATTTCCGCCCTAATTTCGGGAGTCAAAAATTCTTTTAATCTTAAAAGTAAGGGTTTTTTATCATCATCAGCGTATTTTTCTAAAAACACATTCATGATATCTGAAGTGGGTAAATAATTTTGTAAAATGGTACGTAAAATAGGATTGTTTTGAGCGCCTGCTTGTATCTTTTTCTGGTCATTTTTGTTTATTTTAAAAATTTTGCTTGCGTTTTGAATTAACAGTTCATTTTCTTCTAATAAACGTTGTTTTTCAAGTTTAATTCTTTTCTTCTTTTCAATCTCTTCTTTACTGCTTTCTAATTTGAGCGTTCGCACATATAATTTTGTCAATTCATCTAAATTAAATCTGTTTCCAGTATGCTTCTCAAAAAAAATCGCAAATTTGGTTAAAATTTGTAAAGAGCCTTTGTGACCAAACTGTTCGGTCAACATCATTATTTGCTGCTGAGCTTCTTCTGAAGTATTTCTTAACTCTGCAAGAACTCTTTGTTTTGAAGCGTCATTATTTATTTTTGCCTCCCTACTTAATATTTGGAGTATATCAAGTAAGCTATTGGAAGCGGCGGCTGCAGCCCCTTCGTTTCTAGAACGACTGCGCTTACCAGGAGGATCATTACCTTTAGAACCTTGTTTGTTCTTTTTTTGCACATCTTTTAGAATGTTTTCCATTTATTAATGATCGGACAAAATTCTAAATGATTTTTGATATGTAAAATGATTTTTACTTTACATATCAAAAACAAAGAAGACAATGGAAAGCTCTTTTTTAAAATTTTTTGTGAACAAAACGGAAGAGAAAATATGCATTGATTATGTGCACTTTTTTAATACCACTGGGAAAGCGCCTTCCTTGTTTTCTAAAAAAGAAAGTGAAAAACAACTCGCGCAAAAACATATGAATCTTCTTTTAAAAATGACTCAAAAATATTATTTTTCCAGTTAATTTTTCATTCCAATAAATGAAAAATAATTATTTACTTTACTATGCGGTAGCAAATAAAACCATTTTTTCTTTCTACCTTTATGATATCCCCTCTTTGAAAATCGTAAAATCGCACAATTGGATCTGAATGAAGTAGGATTGGAATCTTTGTGCCAAATTCTTCTTTAAACGCCTTCATTTCGCCTTTTGTCAAAGGAATGTGTTTGGGAACAAGACGGTGTTTTGTGATGTTATATCGAAGAGAGTTCATCTGAAAAAGCTCTATGCGCAGTCCTTCCAGTTCATCTACTACTTTTTGAGCCATTGGTGTGACAGAGTCGTTAAAGACGACAATGGCATGTGTAAAATTCGCATTTCGCATCTTTGTGATATACTCTTGAATACGGTCATTGTTCACCTTTGGTGATAGGTTGAAAAAAACGATGATAGAAGAACGGCCTTTTCTCCCTACTAGTCCTTCGTCTGTAACTTCAACTTCAAATCCTCTTTGTTGAAGCATCTCAGTTGTTGTTTGTTGGATAACCGGATTCATGTCGTTTAATTTTAAGCAAGTACATTATGCATTTTTTCAATTTACAACTCAATAAAAAAGTTTTTCTTAAAAAATTTCTTACGCGGGTCTGCGTTTGAAATAACACGAGTATACTGATTATCAAAATAAAAGTCGCGGAAAACATGTGTGTGCCCATAAATCCAAACATCAACGGCGCCTTTGAGATACTTTTCAGATGAGGAAAAATAATACGGAACAAGGTCTGTAAAGTCAGATTTTTTGTGATGCATGTTCATTGTCCCAAATTTTGTTGGGCAATAATGAGAAACAACAATAAGTTTCTTTTCTCCCTTTTTCTCTATAATTTTGTTTAAACATCTTCTAGCTATATTATGCATATAGTTAAAATCATCCGCGTCAATTGGAACTCCATTCTCTTTATAAACACGCATTGTGAGGGTATCAGGAATATGACTCCACCAAGTCGATCCAAAAATTATGTGTGTTTCAGTTTCAATGTACGCATTATTCAACAACATAATTTGTGTGTCATCGCAAAGTCGAATGATGTCGTTGTCAAGTTCTTTCATAGTTTTAGGTTGAAATCCCTCTCGAAGATAGTATTCGTTATTTCCGGGGACATATAAGACATATTTGAAATATTGTTTGCACGACATGAAAAAATGCTTCAATTCCTCATATTGATAAATTGAGCCGATGTCTCCTGCTAAAATCAACATTTCGGCTTCTTCTACGGGGACAATAAAATCAGTTATTATAGCTTTGTTTGGATATACCTTTTCGATATGAATATCAGACGCAATTTGTGCGAGCATTGTGCTACTTATATACTAGATTATGTTCTTTTTATTCAATTTGTTTTTTAACTATAAAGAAATGTATCACTATTTTAAGCATACTGTTACAATGGACGCAACAACAAGTGACGTTCTAAGCAAATTAAAATTCATAGGGAAGATTCAAAAAGGTGAAAAAATCAATGTCAAATATCTCTATGTTCAACCATCTAACTGGTTTACTCGTTTATCACGAACATTTTATATGACAGACAACCGAATGAATGCATATAATTTTATTGAAACGACAATCGGTCGTTGTTTTGAAATTATAACTGTTAATAAACAAACAAAGACTTCTACGAGCTTTAAATTGGTAGAAAATATTTTAGCCGATATTAAAGACGCTATTATTGGAATCCAAAATTTTAAAGATACTTATTCTTATGACGTCATGTTTTGTTGCAAATTAGACACCTTGATTGATAGTATTCGTTTTAGGATAAATGACGGAAGAGTTTCTTTTGAAATGGACGAAGTTGACTAAAATAATACTACTAATAAATGAAACTATTCTTGTTTTCCTTACTATTCTTTTTATCAATTGTTTTTGTCTTACTGACAGCAAATCGAATATATGAAAAATTTGTTGAAGATGATCCAATGCTGATTGATATTAGAAAAACGCTTGAACCTGTATTTCCGGACATAAACACTGTTATTCTTTTAAAAGGCAAAAAGTCCTACACCATTAACAAAAAGAAAATACATCTTTGCCTCTTTGATAAAGACGGCAAGTATTATGATAAAAATATGCTCATTTATGTAACTCTACACGAACTTGCACATGTTCGCTGCGACGAAGTAGGTCATACTGACAAGTTTCACACCATCTTCAGTGACATTTTAGACACGGCCGCAAAGAACGGTATCTACGACCCTAAAAAGCCTATCATAAAAAATTACTGCGAATATTAAATTTTTTTATAAGTAAATGGTTTGTGAAGATTATCATTCATCGTTGAAAAAATATTCATCTCGTCCGTCGCCTCCTTTTCCTGCAAATAACGTAGAATGTCATTACCGTACTTTTGTTGGCAATGACGGAAAGCAGTACTCGTCTCAGCCCGCTAAATCCGGAGTTTTTAGATGGGTGCGTGTCGTCAAGGCAAATTCTAATACAAAAACACGCACTAACAAATCGGTTAAAAGAAGCACTAACAAATCGGTTAAAAGGTCTCCTAAGACTAAAATAATATACATAAAGGCCGCATATTGTCCAGAGTATCCTTTACCAAAAGCTTTGACAAACGCAAAAATAAAAGCCATGACAAAGGCGCAGGTTTATAAAACGCTTGTAAAAGTTGAAAAGGCCTGGGAAAAAATGTCGGGGAGAAATCAAGATATCGAACGACTAAAAGATTACACTGAAGCAAAACTAAAAAAGAATCTTATTGAATCGAATGGAAAAAAATTTAGAGATATGTGGAATGATCAGTACTGTGAGTAGATTTTTGTTTCTCATTAGAGTGATTTTAAGTTTAATATATTTAAATTAACACATATATTAAAATGCCAAGTAAGTTTGTCAAGTTGAATATTCTTATTCTTGTCCTGTCTTTGCTGTGGATTGTTCTTGCGTATTTTGGGTATGTAAGGTATGTAAAGTTAAGAACTGGCTCGTTAGATCATTATGCGCAAGAATACTTAAAAACCCCAAGAGCAAATACAAAAAACAAAATAATAGTTAGTATGACGACAACAACTGGAAACCTAGAAAACATCAAAGCGTCTGTAAATAGTATATTGGATCAAACTGTTCATTCTGATCAAATTATTATATCCATACCTGAAGACAAAGATATAGTTTTACCAGACTATATAAAAAATAATCATATTGTTCTTGTACATAAGTTAAGTAAAGATTACGGTAAATCTGCAAGTATTTTTTCGCCTCTATTAAGAGAAAAAGATGGTGAAGCTTTAATTATACTTGTAGACGACGCTGGGATTTATGGCAGTGACTTTATAGAGACATTGGTTGACACAAGTAATCAGAATCCAAACAGTGTTATCTTTGTTTCTGGTTATAATGGTAAAGAACTTGCTGTAAATAAAACCAAGGTCAACAACCCAGAATCAAATGATATTATTAGTGTACCTGACGGCGTTCTGATAAAGCCTAAATTTTTCAATGATGATATTTTCAATCTTGAAGATAGTCCACAAGATATAATTAATACACCTGATGTTTTACTGTCAAGTTATCTTAAAAAACATAACATAAATTCAGTGCAAATCCGATACGACGAAAATTTTAGAAAATTTAAGTATGTATTGCCTAATAGTGAACGAAATATATCATATTTTGCATCACTTTTTCCTTCATTTAAATAGTTGGTTTTAAGATTGATATTTAAATGAAAAATTAACACAGATAAATGTCTCAAGAACAATTCAATGATCTTGTAAAAAGGATGCTTGATTTTGGGCATGAAACACAATCGCCCCCAATTTCTACAGAACAAGAAAAAAAAGATACCATTTCTATACAACAAGGCAAAGTGAATGATATTCCATTGCCACCTTTAGAACAACCTAAACAGCAACAAATGTCCCGCAAAGAAAGACGCAATCAAGAACGTGTTACAAAACGTCTTCAAAAAGTGAAAAAAATGAATTTGAAAAAAGAAGAAAATTCTAGCGACACAAAAGCTCGTTTAGAAAAAGCAAAAGAGGAAAGGAGAAAGTCTGGGTTTACAGATGATGATAGAACAAGAATAGAACGCATTCTTTTCAACAAAACGAAATAAAATTTAAAGTTATCTCTTATAACTTTAAATGCTCAAATACAAACCGTATTCTGATACGTCTTTAATTGTATATGGAGATAAAGACAAGTTTTCTATTGCTATGAAGGAAATTGGCGCAAAATACTACAAAAACTTGAAGCCCGAACCAGGGTGGCTTATCAATAAGAACAAAGAAGAGGACGTAAAGCTGATAATATTTGAACATACACCAGACACTGATAATGATGATATTAAACGCCAAAATGAACCAGAGATTTCAAATGACGCAACAGAGGTGATTAAACCAAAACGAAAGTATAACAAAAAACCAAAGGTAATTGAGACAAATGATGAAGTCGTAGTACCAAACGCAGCTGTTGAAGAGAATAAAATTTCAAATGAAGAAAAGCCTAAAAGACAGTATAATAAGAAATTGGCAGTTGAAATAGTTCAACCTATCGAGGAAACTAAAATTTCTCATGCATCCGTTGATATCCCACCGCCAAAAGAAAAATCTAAGCGAGGCCGTAAACCAAAGATTCAAAAAGAGGCAGAAGAGAAAAACAAGCGTGAAGAAGAAGAGAGAAAGAAGCGTGAGGAAGAAGAAAGAACGAAGAATCAAGAAGAAGAGAGAAAGAAGCGCGAGGAAGAAGAGAGAAAGAAGCGTGAGGAAGAAGACGAGAGAAAGAAGCGCGAGGAAGAAGAGAGAAAGAAGCGCGAGGAAGAAGAGAGAAAGAAGCGTGACGAAGACGAGAGAAAGAAGCGCGAGGAAGAAGAGAAAAAGAAGAATGAGGAAGAAGATAGAAAGAAACGTGACGAAGACGAGAAAAAGAAACGTGACGAAGACGAGAGAAAGAAGCGTGACGAAGACGAGAGAAAGAAACGTGACGAAGACGAGAGAAAGAAACGTGACGAAGACGAGAGAAAGAAGCGTGACGAAGACGAGAGAAAGAAACGTGACGAAGACGAGAGAAAGAAACGTGACGAAGACGAGAGAAAGAAACGTGACGAAGACGAGAGAAAGAAACAAGAAAGCGAAAATAAGGATGATGTAATATATTTTGACGAAAACAACATTAAAAATTGGTATTACGAGGAAGAAGAGAAAGAAGAAGAGAAAGAAGAAGAGAAAGAAGAAGAGGAAATAGAAGAGAAAGAAGAAGAGGAAGAAGAAGAGGAAGAAGATGCAGAAGAAGAGCAAATAAAAATCGAGGAGGCAAAACGAAAAGCGGAAGAAAATGAACGACTTAGAGAAGAAGATGAGAGAAAACGGATTCAAGAAGAAAAGAAGAAAAAGTACAAGCCAATTCAATTAACGAATAACATTGATAACATACTTGATTCGGCGGAAACACTTGCTGCATACAAGCCAAGTAAACCGAAGATTAAATATGATGATTATAAAGTTTATGATCCACGCGAAAAACTAAAGCAAAAAACAAAAGAGAACTTTGACCAATATATAAACAAAGCCAACTTATCAGATGATGAAGACTCTGAGGAAGCAAAACGTGTTTACGAAAAGTATAATGATATTTTTTCTTATTACAAACTGTTTTCAAAAGATCCTCAGGAAGATGAAATAATGAAAAGAATGAAAAAGTTAAAGAAAAAGTTGGCTAAACAATAGTATATTTTTATTTAAAATCAGGCTTATTTGAATAAATGGAAAAAGATACATTTATATTATCTGCAAAACAGATTTTTTCTGCTTCAAAAGATGATTTAAACCATATACTCTTTCAAGTTTCTCTAAAAATGTTTAGAGAACAAATACTAAATCATCTAATATCAAGACGAAATGAAGATGATTATTTTAATCTTGATCCTTTCTCAAGAAATACGCATTTTAGAGATATTTTGGAAACAGTAAGGCAAGATTTAAACTCTTCTGGGTGGAAAACAGAACTATCTTTTAATGATACTGGATTGTTTATATTTAAGAATGAGAAGCCAAAAACGTGTTGGTAAATATATTATTTTTATGATAATATATGAGTCAAAATTACGGTTAAGTAGTTTATAACGTGGCGTAGCCACGGGGCTGGGTCTGAGTTAGGTTGGTGTACTTGACAGCAAGACCAATGGCCTGACCAGTCGCTTTACCGGGGTCAGCAGTTAGCTGAAGAGTGAGCCAGCTGTCAGCGGGTAGAGTACCACCTAAACCAGTACCAGGGGTATTAGTCGAAACACCGAGAGCGTCATAAAGAACGCGAGTGCCAGACGAACTGCCAAGATTGTTTAGAGCAAATACCTTAACAGCCGAGCTACCGAGCACATTAGTAACACCGGTGCCAGGAGCTAGCAAACTGCAGCTTAGTATAGTCGTACCCTGCCCATACAGACCGGGTAGAGTTACGTTTGTGAGGGCGGCAGTCGAATTAAAACCATTCTCATTGACCCAGAACTCATCTACAACGTAGGGGCCAACAGATACATTACGAAAAGCAGTAGTGATTGGGATAATAGACATTTTATTAAATAAGAGATAATTTTTTTTGTTTTTTTAAAATCAACTATCTATTTATTTTCTGATTCATAGATTAATTTTTCCATTTCTATTTAAAATATCTCCTAAACCATAATAATGAAAAATGGAAAAATTTTAGCCCACAATTTGGTTATGAAATCTAAACCAATGTTTTAAACGGAAAAATGATTACGCAAATGTAACTCCTTGGATTGTCGCAGAAATGCCTGCGAACATCAAAGGTTGTTCTAAGTTGATAACAAATGCTTCTCCAGGTAAGACTTGGTCTGCAGTGTAAGTATACAAACTAGTAGCCGCAGATGAAGATGAATAATACGAAGTTGAGTTACCAAATTCAGGCGAAACTACCATTGGATCTACCCCATTAGTTCTGCTACCAACTCCAATATTAACATACATCATCAAATTAGTACCACTATACACCATGTTTGAAGTGTCAAAAGAAATTGTAATAGATGTTATGGTTTTGGACCCAATATTCTTAAAGCAATATGCTACACCATCACCTTGTTTGGCATCTGCGGGAAGCCCAACCGTCATTGAGTTTGGAACAATTTTATCAAGAACAATATCTTTTATATTTTGGTAATTATGTAATTCTAAAATTTGAAACAAAGGATTTTGAGAAGACCCAGAAGGAGTATTCTTGGGAGACCCAGAAGGAGGAGAACCAGAAGGAGTATTCTTAGGAGACCCAGAAGGAGGAGAACCAGAAGGAGTATTCTTGGGAGACCCAGAAGGAGGAGAACCAGAAGGAGTATTCTTGGGAGACCCAGAAGGAGTGTTCTTAGGAGAACCAGAAGGAGGAGAACCAGAAGGAGTATTCTTAGGAGACCCAGAAGGAGGAGAACCAGAAGGAGTATTCTTAGGAGAACCAGAAGGAGTAT
>Ga0164295_10000441_pt1 | contig 35726 bp, 41 predicted proteins | sample GEODES006metaG_FD_111798 | JGI IMG/M metagenome (GOLD analysis project Ga0164295, IMG submission 111798) | Oligotrophic lake water microbial communities from Sparkling Lake, Wisconsin, USA - GEODES006 metaG | ecosystem: Environmental > Aquatic > Freshwater > Lake | place: USA: Sparkling Lake... | reverse complement strand
CCATGACTTTAAATAGTGCCAATAATCTTAATTTATACACTAATGAAATCATAAATTTATCAGCTTCGAATTCCATTAATTTTGCTTGCCCTAATCAAATTTTTACCTTTTCTAATGGAATAAAGTCTGGTATGGGTGGTCCATACGTTACTATATATAATCCAGGTAACGGCAATCCACAATATCTTAGTACACCTACATCTTCAATAAAATACAAAGAAAATATTTTACCATTAGAAGAAGATAGATATAATATAGAAAATTTTATGAAATTAAAACCAATACAATACACTAATAAACAATCTAAAATAACCGAGTTAGGTTTTATTGCTGAGGATTTTGATGAATTAGGATTGAAAGAACTAGTATATTATAAAGATAATGATATTGAGTATCTATACTATGAAAGATTAACTTCTTTTATTGTGAAAATAGTGCAAGAACAACAAAAAAAGATTGAAGAGTTAGAAGATAAAATAAGTAGTATGAACCAAAATGTTTAATTAAATGGTTAAAAATAACGCATTTTTGCTGAACTTTTTATAAAAGAATATATAAAAAATTGATTATGAAATAGTATTAAAAATTAAAGTATAATTAAATATAATGGAACTTTCAAGAGAACAACAAATTGCATTTGATAAATATGTTCGAGGTAATAACATATTTATTACAGGTCCTGGTGGTGCAGGAAAATCGGCATTAATAAAAATGATATATCAACATGCGTATGCAAGATTTAAAGATATTCAAGTAACAGCTCTTACAGGCTGTGCTGCTGTCTTGTTAAATTGTAAAGCAAAAACATTACATTCATGGGCCGGTATTGGATTAGGGAATGGAACAATAGAACAACTTGTTAATAAAATTAAAAAAAATAAATTTTCAAAGGCGTTATGGAAAGGAACAGATATTTTGATAGTGGATGAAGTTAGTATGCTTTCTCTCAAATTATTTAATACATTAAACGAAATTGGTAAAGCAGTAAGAGGAAATTCAAAACCATTTGGTGGAATTCAACTCATATTTTCAGGAGATTTCTTTCAATTACCGCCTGTTGGCGATAAAGAAGAACCAGATACGCAACGTTTTTGCTTTGAAAGCGATGATTGGAATTCAGTATTCCACCGTGACTGCCAAATTCAGTTAGTAAAAATTTTCCGCCAAACAGACGAAATTTATTCAACAATTTTAAATCAAATTCGGGAGGGTAAAATTAAGCGCAAGTCCAACGATTTACTCCTTCAATATGTAGGGCGTCCTTTTGCTGAAAATTTGGTAGCCGAGCCTACAAAGTTATATCCTACAAGAAACAAAGTAGAAAACATTAATAATACAAAAATGGCTTCTCTTCCTGGTGAAGAAAAAGAATTTAATATTAAGTATCTAAAAGATTTGGAGATGACTAAATCGGATAGAGTGAAACGGCTTGAATATACAGATAAAGATATCCAATTGGAATTAGATTTCTTAGCCAGTAACTTAATTTGTGATAAAGAAATGAAATTAAAAGTTGGTTCGCAAGTGATGTGTGTTGTAAATATTCAGTCTGATACTGGTATTGAAGTTTGTAATGGAAGTCAAGGAATTGTTATTGAATTTTGTAGTATTACTGGCGCGCCTCGTGTTAAATTTAATAATGGAATTGAAAAGACAATGACGCGACATACATGGATAAGTGATAAAATTCCTGGTATTGGCGTATCGCAAGTGCCGCTCATTTTAGCGTGGGCATTAACAATACATAAATCTCAAGGTGCAACTATGGATGCAGCTGAAATTGATGTTGGAAGCGGTATATTTGAATGTGGACAAACTTATGTAGCGTTGTCCAGAGTGAAGAGCTTAGATGGATTATATTTGACATCATTTGATGCAAAAAGAATACGAATTAGTAAAAAAGTGAAAGATTATTATGAATCACTTGTATTATATCATATGTCGAAGGAAACGAACGAAGAAGTATATGTACCACTTGTAATTGCGGAACCTATTCCTGTTGCAGAACCAATTACAAATGAAAATCCATTTACAAATTTTAAATACCAAGAAGCTCAAGCAGAATTAGCTGAAGAAACCTATAACGATGAACCTGTATCTACAAGTGATGTAAAGATTGTTAAATTTAATCATTAAATTTGTAAAGGTGTGATAATAATAGTTTTTAGAATTTCCAATGTATTTTTATTTACTCTAATTGTTCCGAGAGTTTTAAATATTTTATTATATGTTTCTTCATCTACTTCAAAGTATTTAATAAAATCGCAACAATAAGCACCGATAATTGGCTCGATAAGTTCATAAAGTTCTTTAACGGCTTTATCAAATTTGCATAACTTATTCATATTCAATAGTAAATCGCAAAATTTTTCTCTCCTCTTAGCCATTTCAGAATTATATTTACTAATAATTTCTTCTTCGAATTTTGCATTCTGAATTTCGTGTTCTCTTACTTCTTGCATACTTATATAAAGTGCTTCTGATAGTTCTCTGTCATAATTGTCTTCGATGTTTTCTATTAATTGTTCTCTCTTTATTTCATCTGGAAGGCGAATTTCTTCTTCAAAACAATCTGTTTCATTAAAAGATGAATCCATTTTATTATATAATTTCTTTTATATTGTAATTATTAAATCATTTTTTTTTTAAAATAAAATTGAAATAAAATACTTTAATATTTATAAAAGTATTCGACTATAGAATAACTCGCAAAAATAAAATGCTGAATAATGTTTCATTTCCAGAAATGTTCGGAAACAATGGTTATAATGATAGGAATATCTCTAATAATGACGATCATGATATTAGAGCAATTCATAATAGATATGATACATTTCCAGTTACCGAAAGAAATGCGAAAATTTGCATTGAAAATGACAATACCGAAAATGACGTTAATATAAATATATTTAGATACAAATTTACACACGAACTTACGAATGAATTATTTAAGTTTTCAAAAATTCATCAATACGATCATCGTAAAGACTTTAAGGAAGCTTGGAAAGTTTGGTTGGAAGAAAATGAAAGAATTGTGGAAGAAGAAGTGACTAGATTAACAAAGTTAGGTTACGATGGTGACGTTCTAGAAAAAATGTTTAAAAGTGCACGTTACTATTTTAGAAAAAAAAGCACTGAAAAAAAGGCACCAACAAAAAGGCGCGATTACATAGGCGTGAATAAGGCTTTACTCGATGCTATGGATAAACATATAAAAACTAATATAACAACTATAGCAGACTTCAAGCCTTCTGATGGATTTGACGAGTTTTGTAACAAAAACAAGGAATTATTGAGAGAAGAAGTGAATAATCTATGTAAAAATGGTTTTACGGATTCAACCGAAATTAAAAATAAAATAAAGAAAACCTATAAAAATAGGTATTTCTTATTTATCAATAAGTAAAAATAATAAAAGGAAAATAATTTATTAAGTAAATGAATACAAATATTACAATATCAAATGCAAATAAACATTTTTTTATAAATTCAGAAAAATACAAATATGAAGAAAATAAAAAAAAATATAAAACAAAATTAGTAAATCATTGTTTTTATACTATTAATGAAGCTAATATAAGCGACAAAATAAAAAAGATACGATATTATTCAAATAATTTTGCAATTATGGAAGACTATGATTTTGTAGATATAAGTCAATTAACTAATAAAACTATTGAAAAACTTAATTTATCTAATGATAATCAGTATTTAATTTTTAAATATAAAAATGAAAATTTAATTAAATTCAATGATTTTTTACTCAATATTTACAATCCGAAATTGTTTATTTTTCATACTATTGAAACATTTTCCTATCTTTTAAAGAGTTTGGTTGAATTGAACGACAATAACATTTGTTTTTTTAATTTATCATCGCAAAACATAGTTTTAAATTTGGATTGTGGAGAGAAACCAATACTCCAAAATTTTCAGTTAAGTTTAAATATTTCCAAGTTAAATGAAAATTATATAACAAATATTATAAAAAAATTAGAGGATTATACGCATAAACCATTAGAAGTGCATATTTTATTTTATCTTATAAAAAATGACATTTCTACTATTTCATATTCATTTATTGAAGAAATAACCGAAGTTTTTATAAAAAACTTAGACATTTTAAATCTTTTTTCGGATAATTATAAGGAAACTTATAAAATAACATGTATTGAATGTTTAAAAAAATATATAAATAAACCAAAATCATACATTATTATGGATATTTTAGAGTATTATGATAAATGGGATGTATATAGTTTAAGTCTTTTATATATTCACATTTTTGGTAATATTTCAAGAGTTTTCTCTCTAAAACAAAATTTTATAAGTAAAATTATAAATGAACTTACTAAAAATATTTCACCAGACCCTTTTAAAAGGAGTAGTCTTGAAGGTTTACTGGAAAATTATGAAAATATACTAAATAATGAATATAATTGGTCATTTGCGAATAACTTATCATTTAATAAGATGTCTCAATTAATTGATATTTTAGGGAAATAATATTAATAATATCAATAATATAAAATATTGTATAAACATTTCATATTATTTAATGTCTTCTATGTTTACGAGTTCCAGCCACCATATATTTTTTTGATTTTTTGCTTCCTTTTTTATTTTTTTTACTTTTTATAACACCACTAGCAGAACTTCCCATTTCGTTTTTACGTTTGCTTGCATCTTTTAATGCTTGTTTAAATTCGTAATCGGGATCAGTTTTTTTACCTTCGTGGTAAACTTTGCTAACGAATTTATTCCATGGACTAAGCGCTCTACCTCCTTTCATTATATATTACTTAAAGATAAAAACAAATACTTCTAAATCAAATTAAAATTGTATTGCGATTTTTTTTTATTTTTTAAACAGTGTATAATATAATGGAGCCTAATTTTGACCTAGATATCAATAATTATACCACTAATGATTTATTAAGTTTTTTTAAATTAGATAATAATTATACACTTGATGATTTGTCAGATAGAGAGAAAGATATATTAAATGAAATAACAAAGGCAAATTCAAAATATGCAAATAAATATAAATTTGATATAATTAATTTTATTAAATCTGCCAAAGAAAATTTAATAAGTTTAAAACATGAAATAGAAACAACAAATGAAATAAATAAAAATATAAAAAAAGAGGTTTCATCTTTCTTACATAAAGGTAGAGATGATACAGTTGGAAGAATAATAAATCCTTTGTCTACACATCCTGCTATGGAAACAAACATAAATCCTCCAAATGACATAGATGGTTACAGATATAATACAACTACTTCTGTATACGTATTTAATACATTGGCGAGAAATGATTTTCTTGCATCGACATCTTCAGATTGTAATTTTGATTTACCTCTAATATGGAATAATGTTATTCAAATTTCGCTTTCATCCGTAAATATACCTAATGTAATGTTTGCTTTTAATTCTGATTCAGGAACAAATCAAATATATATAGAAGAAGATGGGACAGGTATTTCAGGTATTGTTACTATACCAAATGGTAATTATATACCATGGTCACTATCTATATTAGCACCAGTTTTACCAATTACCCAAGCAAGTTTTCCTGATGCATTAACACAAGCAATTAATAGTCAGTTAGGAACAGGTAACAGATTTTCAGTAACTTTTACACCATCAAATTATTCCATGACAATTACAAATTCAACATATTCATTTACAATGAATACAATAATAAAGGATCCGAGTGAAGTGTGTAATTCTTACTCTACTTATTTTAATAATAATTTTGAAAGCACTAATATTAATAATAAATCTAAAATAACTACGTCTAATTATGTGCAAACAATGGGATATCTTATGGGATATAGAGAAGTATATTATACTGGTAGTCAAAGTTACACTACTGAATCAACCTTTAATAATACTTATTCTGATTATTTATATTTTGTTTTAGAAGATTATACTGGATCACAAACTACTAGTAATACATATGGTATTTTAGGTGGTAGTATGTTGGCACAAAATATACTAGGTGTAATACCTATAAATAGCAGTTTATTTTCAACAACATTTGATAATAATGCTAATTTTATTTATAAAAAAAGAGAATATTTTGGTCCTGTTAATATATCAAGAATTTCGATAAAATTATTAAATCAAAAAGGAAATATTGTTAATTTGCGCGAAAATGATTTTAGTTTTTCACTCCAAGTGAAAACAATTTATAATCTTACTAAAACGAGTGTTCCTGGTTTGAGAGGTTATGGAGTTTTTTAAACTGTATAAAAAATAAAATTGAAATGAATATAAAGAAATAAATAGAAGATATATATATATTACAAACGAAAAATGGTCAAGAACGTAAGTGGTGGTAATAAAGCTAAGGGTTTTGCTCGTAAAAACTTTGTAAAAAAAGATAGCCCATTGCGAATTTCTGAAGATGAATTAGAAGTATATGCACAAGTTACAAAAGTACATGGTGGAGCGATGTGTCAAGTCACAACTTTAGACGGTGCTAATTTACTCTGTCATATTAGAGGAAAGTTTAGAGGTCGCGGTAAGCGTGACAATTTTATTGGAAACGGAACATGGCTTTTAGTTGGATTGCGAAATTGGGAAAAAGAACCTGCACCTGGAAAATTATTGAATTGCGATGTAATTGAGGTATATAATGACGCAGATAAAATTAGACTTAAAAATAATATTACTACTGAAAATTGGACACCATTTATTAATTATGATATTAAAAACGTTCATACATCTGAAAGTTGCGAAGACGATGGAGGTGACATTGAATTTGCTGACGAAAAAACACAGGAATATCAGGAGCTAATTGAAGCGCAAGTAGCTGCAGCACAAGAAGGTAAAGGTGCAACACTTACAACTGATGACGGCGAAGAAATTGATGTAGATGATATTTAATAAATAAATATTTGATAATAAAAATAAATTTATGTATAAATTTCTATTATATATAAATTTTTTATTCTTTCTTACTATTTGCCTTGTTAATATTTAAAGAAATATAAAATCCAACCGCTGCTAAAATCATATAAATTATAGAATCTCTATTTGGTCCATTTGGTCCATTTCCAAATGAAAGTGGTGGTTTGTTATATGTTTTCATCTTTCGAGTTATAATCTTATTATAATTTTGTTGTCTATTTTTTAATGTAGATATTATATACTTTTTTTTATTATTTACAAAGTTCTCTCTATTAAGTTTAGAATTTTGTAAGAATAGTATCAAAATTCTGTTATACATTGTGGTTGAATATAAAGTATGCTTTATTTACAACAATAAAATATAGTCAATTTTTTTAGTATTTAACATAAAAATAAATGCGACCTCCTGTATATATATATAAGATTGTCTTGCAATTTTTAAGGGGATGTCTAACGAAATTATTGCTGATAGGAGGTAATTATTATTAAATATATATCTTTAAATACTTTATTTCTAATACTAATTATCTATAATAACACAAATTGAAATATATTATATTAAATAACAATTTAAATATATAGTGCTATATAATTGTATATATTAACAGTATACGGAATATATAAATGAGTAATATTTTCAAGAAGAATTCTCGTTTCGCAGCACTAGCTGATGAAATTAAAGAGATAAAAAAAAATAATGAAAAACAGAAAAATACAAGTGGAAAACAGAAAAATAAAACGGAAAATACAAATATAACTACAGAAGGAAATATATTTAAAACAAATTATTACGATAAAATACCTAAAAGAAATTATGAGAGTAGAAGTATTAATCAACAAAATGATAGAAAATTAAGTGAAGAACGTTTAGAAAAGAAAAGAGAAAAAGAACTAGAAGATAAAAGGAAGCAATTATTATCTTCAGAAAGTTTTCCAGAATTAATTACAAATAAAAGTGAAAACAAATTGTTATCAACTATGAATTATTTGAATAAATTAAAAACTGAAGGCAATGAAAGTATAAAAAGTAGTAAAAATGAATTGGATTTGGAATACGAAAATTTAAAACCAGGATGGGCTGTTGCAAAAAAAGATCTTGTTACTGGAAAAATTATTACAAAATATAAACCATCATTAAATCAAGCTCCCAGAGAAAAAACGCAACAAGAAATAGGTTTAGACATAATTAATGCTTTAGTTGAATTGCACGAAAAAAGAAAAGAAGAATATATAAATATGTGGGGTTATGATACATGGGAAAAAATGTATAGATTTCCAAATTATGATTATGATTATTTCAACAAGTTGGATGAATTGTATGAAGAAATGGAGGATGAAGAAAGCGACAATGTGAATTCAGACAATGATATGTATTATTAATTAGTTAAATATAGTAATGTATTATATCTAGATTTTATAATATATTATGGATATTGATTATAATAAATTAGACGATGATTGGATAAATAATTTTGAAAAAACGGATAAATTATATGAAGATTTTTATAAAAACGATTTATATTATATAAATCTAAAAATTTTGTATATTAATAGAGAAAATGAGATTGAAAAGATAAAACAAGAGCCATTTTTAATGTCAAGGCCAAATTACATTTATAGAGAAGAAATACTTCAAATACTTAAAAATTCTATTATTGACGGTGATAGAAGATATTCATTATTATCAATATTAAAATATAATATAACTTTAGATTCAGAAGATGTAAAAAACTTTGTATTAAATCCAAATGAAGAGAGAAATTATTTAAAAGTTATAAAAAATATTGATGCGATACCTCTAGAAAAAACAATAAATATGTTACATGATTTAAATGACATTATTTTTATATTTTATGAAAAATCAAAAGAACTTAAAGAGGTCAACGCTAATAGTTCTACCAAAAAGATTTACTTGCGTTCTTTAAGTAGTAATAAAAAAACAATTAAAAAACAATATAAAGACTAATAAACAATATATATAATCATAATGGCAGCACTCATCAACGCACTCGATAATAGCACTCCAATTCAATACGGTGAAAATGGTCACACAGAATTTAGTTGGTCTAATTCAATTCAAGAAAAAATTCTACAGTTTAATTTTCAAGTAACTAGAACTAATGATAACGGTGCTGCTCTACAAGTTGTTTTAAGAGACCTTCTTATTAAACTTAAGCATTTGACTAGTAGTGTTTCACTTCCTGATAGAGAAGTTGCTAAGGGTTATCTTTCTATTTTGTATAGAATGATTGGACAGACCCGTGATATTATTGACGGCAAAGGAGAATACGCACTTGCTTATATGATGATTCATACTTGGTACGAATTTTATCCTCTTTTGGCCATATTCGCTGTTAAGTGTTTGGTTGACCTTGGAGACAAGAAAATTCATCAATATGGATCTTGGAAGGATTTAAAGTATTTTTGTGAGTATGTAAAAACTCGAGGCGGAAGTGTTCATCATCCTTTGGTTCAATATTCGATTGAACTACTCAACAATCAGCTGCGTAGAGATACTGTTGCTTCAAATGAAGAGCTTAGTTTAGTTGCCAAGTGGATACCTAGAGAGAAGTCTAGTTTTGATTGGCTTTATGAATCTCTTTCTTGTGATTACTTCTCTGAGTTTATGAATACTGCTAGTAAGCCTCAACAAAGAGAAAAGGCTATTAGAAAGTGTAAGATGCAGTATCGTAAGCTTTTGTCTGAACTTAATAGAAAAATTGAAACCACTCAAGTTAAGCAATGCGGTAAGGACTGGGCAAGTATTGACTTTAATAAGGTAACTTCTATTACGCTTGCCAAGCAGAAGAAGGCTTTTTTGAATGTCAAAAAGGATGGAACTACTAGATATGCGGATGACCAAGATCGTGTTGACTGTGCAGAGCATTTTAAGTGTCGTATTAAGCAGGCAGCCGCAGGTGAAGTGGAAATGAAGGGTAAGAGAGTTGGAATGGTTGATTTTACAAAGCAAGCATTTGAGCTTATTCAAAGGAAGCAAATGTCGCTTTCGCCTTATACAACTGATAATACCGAAGAAAGAGCAAATATTCAATTAGAGATTGATTTGCTTAACTCTCAGTGGCGTGATAATGCTACCCAAACTGGAGCATTAGGTAAGATGATACCTATGGTAGATGTTTCTGGGTCTATGGATGGCGACCCTATGCATGTGGCAATCGCGCTTGGATTACGTATCGCTGAAAAGTCTCTTCTTGGTAAGCGAGTAATGACCTTCAGTGCTAAACCAACTTGGGTAAATTTAGATGGATACGATAATTTCGTTGATCAAGTTTCCATTGTTAAACACGCTGAATGGGGTATGAATACAAATTTACACGCGGCTTTTGACACTATTCTTGACACAATTATCCAAAATAAGCTAACTCCTGAGGAAGTTCAGGATATGGTGCTTGTTATCTTATCAGATATGCAAATTGACGCTGGCGATAGATGTGATAAGAAAGTATTGTATGACACAATTAAGGCGAAATATGATGTGGCTGGTGTTCGATTGCATGGGCAACCATTTAAGCCTCCTCATATCCTATTTTGGAACTTAAGAAGCACAAGTGGGTTCCCTTGCTTGTCAAACCAGCCGAACGTTTCAATGATGGCTGGCTTTAGTCCTGCTCTATTGAATTTGTTTTGTGAGAAAGGGTTAGATGCTTTGCAATCTTTTACTCCTTGGTCTGTGCTTGAACAAAGCTTAGAAAATGAGAGATACAAAATTATGAGTGATTATTTTAACAGAGAAATTTAATTATAAATTTAATTATAAATTATAATTTATTTTTTATGTATATAAAAATAAATGATAAAAATGCACATTATCAACAAACAAAATGAAGAGGAAAAAAAGGTTCTAAATGAATTAAGTAAAACTCTTAAGATACCATATCCAATGAAACCAAGTTATAATACAATTATTCCAAGATATATATTTCAAACTTGGCAGTCTAAATTTTTACCACCTTTAATGGATATATCGATTAAATTAATTAAGTTTTTGAACCCAAAATTTAAATACTTTTTATTTGATGATAATGATTGTCGCAATTTCATAAAAAGACATTTTAAACACGATGTTTTATGGGCATACGATTCTCTCATTCCAGGGGCTTATAAGGCAGATTTATGGAGATACTGCGTTCTTTTTATACATGGAGGCATTTATTTGGATATTAAATATACTCCATTAAACGGATTTAGATTTATTAATTTAACTGAAAAAGAACATTTAGTTTCAGATATAGATAATGTAGGTATTTATAATGCTTTAATGGTTTGTTTACCTAAAAATGAATTATTATATAAAGCCATTCGACAAATTGTTGAAAATGTTAAAACTAAATTTTATGGTGATAATTTTTTAGAGCCTACAGGACCCAGATTATTATCTAAATTTGTTTCAACTAATGATAATATAGTTGATTTAAGACATGCTGAATTAAATGGTAATAATAATTTTAGAGTTATTTATTTTAATAATATTCCTATACTTAAAAGCTATAATGGACATTCTGTAGAGAGAGATAAGTATTCAAAGAAAAAACATTATTCGACATTATGGAACCAGAGACAAGTTTATTTATAAATATTTCTAATTTCCCATAATTTATCATATCTTTGTGTATTACTATTATTATAAGCAGTAGTTCTTTCATGATTATATTCCGGATATTCTGTCGAAATTATAAATCTATTTTTGTAAATAATATAACCTCCGCCTTCGTAATGTGTTATGTCGACATTTATGGGTAATTTGTTCTCTATAACAACAGAACCCAACATTTTTGGACCGGTTGGAGATAATGGAGTTGCACCATAAAATCTATTTTGCACATTATGAACAATTCTTCTTATACATTTAAATAAAAAAATGTTACCTTTTTTACATGCCATTAATGCATTGTATACAGAGCAAGGAGGTCTGTCTTTTACAAAATGTTCTTTTTCAGTAAGCTCAATTAATCTGAAACCATTTACACAAGAAAATTTAATATCCATATAAATTCCACCATTAATGAATAATACACATAATCTCCATAAATCGGCTTTATACGCGCCTGGAATGAGTGAATCATAGGCCCGTAAAACATCGGGTCTAAAATGGTTTCTAATAAACTCTCTACAATCATTATCGTCAAATAAGTGATGTCTGAAACGTGGATTTTGACTTTTTAATAATTCCACTCTTTCTCTCATTTTTGCAGGCAAATCTTTTGTATACCATGTTTGATAAATATCCAATGGTATTACTGGATTGTAATCTGGTTTAAAAAATATATATGGTCTATTATAAAATTTTGCTTTATCTATTTTTAACTTTTTTATTTTACTATTTCCATTTGCTAATTTTAACATATAAATGATATAATATAAATAAATTTAGATTTTATCTTAATGTTAATATATTTTATACGTTTTTTATATAATTTTTAAATAATTATTTATACTAATGTTAGTAAACAAAAGAGAACTAATAAAAAAACAACAGCAAAAACAAGAGCAAAAACAACAAGAATTCCAAGATAGTCTAAAAGAAAAAATCCAAAATAATATCAAAATTATAAATTATAATAACTTAATTAAACCTTTTGTTTTTAAAAAGATGTATAATACTATTATACCTTTGCATTTATATACTTGTTGGCACACTAAGGATTTACCTCCTTTAATGAAAGCTAATTATGATTTTTTGATGAAATCCAATCCAAAGATTACATTTCATTTGTACAATGAAAATGAATGTCGAGAATTTATTAGAATGCATTTTGAATTTGACGTATTAGATGCATATGACAGATTAATTCCTTGTTCTTATAAATCTGATTTATGGAGATATTGTGTATTATTTATAAATGGTGGAATTTATATGGATATTAAATACAAATGCGTTAATGGTTTTAAATTTTTGGATCTCACTGAAAAAGAAAATTTTGTAAGAGACCATAATCCGAATGACACTTATACAGCTTTAATAGTGACTTTGCCAAGAAATCAAATACTTTTTAAATGTATAACACAAATTGTAGAAAATGTGAAAAATAAATATTATGGTGATGGATGTTTAGAACCTACTGGACCAGGATTACTAGGTAAATATTTTACTCAGGCAGAAAAAAATTCTATGGAAATGTATCATGGTTTAGTTGAATGTATTAATAAATATTATATTGTAAAAGGCGATAGAATAATATTGAGTTTTTATGATGGATATAGAGAAGAACAATCAAAATATCAAAAAAACAAACATTATGGCAAATTATGGGAGGAGAGAAATATTTACATGTAAACAAATCACATAACATACTTTCCCCAGCTCATTCCTTTACCATTTTGATAATCTTTTTTACATAATTCTATAATTTTTCTTTCTGTAACATATTCTTTCCAAATTTTTGTAGGACCAACTGTATATGGTTGTTCCCACTCTTTTTTATACATTGTATCGTCTAAAATTAATATTGTATCATTATGTGCAAAATTTTTACAATTATCTATATCAGCCTTTGCTGTTTCATAATCATGACCACCGTCAATAAATATTACGTCAAATTTTACATTTTTATTTTTATTATAAAATTCCGGAACACTTATTGTACTATCACCTAATATTAATGAATGACGATTTTTATAAGTTAAATCAATATATTCTTTTGCAATCTTAACATAACTATAATAACCTAAATCAAATGATGTCAATGTTAAATTTATATTATTTCTCAAAAAAACTTCAGCAGAATGCCCTGCATTAAAACCAATTTCCATAATATTTATATTTTTTTTGTTAGTTAAATTAATTAAATCCATAACTTGTTCTTTGCAATTTTGACAATGTCCTTCAAAACTTCCTTTGCCAAAACCTTTATTAAATAAATATTGTGTAACAGACATTGTTTATATATATTATATATATATAAAAATGTCAAAAATTACAATTGTCGTATCAAGATATAATGAAGATTTATCTTGGTTAAATGAAAACCCATTTAATTTATTTGAATATATTGTATATAATAAAGGTGATAATGATAATTTTTCTAAGACTAATGTAAAAAAAATAATTAATTTACCTAATTTAGGGAGATGCGACCACACTTATTTACATCATATTGTTGAAAACTATTATAATTTAAGTGATATAATTGTATTTTTTCCAGGTTCAGTAAATATTGATAATAATAATAAAAAAGGACGTGCAAAAACTATATTACAAAATATTATTGATAGTAATTATAACAATGCATATTTTATGGGAAAATATCATAAATCAATAAAAAACGATTTTTACAATTTTACAATCAATAATTATAAATGCAGCTATGAACAAAATTTTATAAAAAATAATGAAACAAAATTATTTAGAAGTAGGATTAGGCCATATGGTAATTGGTATAATTTTTTTTTTGGAAATACAGAAGCTCATTGGGTCACATTGGGAGGTGTATTTTCTATTGATAAAAGAGATATAATACAACATCCTATAGAAAGGTATATAAATTTAAGAAGCGTTGTTGCATTACATTCAAATCCAGAAGTAGGACATTATATAGAACGTTCATGGGGAGCAATTTTTTATCCTTTAGTTTACACCTTAAAAATTTCTGAATAAATATTTTTGCAAATAATTCGTAAATAAATATTATATAATATATCTTATATAATATGTATTATTTGTCTTTATTATCTATATTTAAAAATGAAACAATGAACTTAAAAATTTGGCTGGAACATTATTTATGGCAAGGAGTTGAACATTTTTATTTGATTGATAATGGAAGTGATGATAATCCTTTATCTATTTTACAGGAATATATTGACAAAGGAATTATAACATATTTTTATCTTCCTGAAAAACATAAACAAGTAGAACATTATAGATATGTTTTTGATAAAGAAAACTTAAAACAGAAAACTTTTTGGTTAGCTGTTTGTGACTTGGATGAATTTTTTTATGGAGTTGATAAAAAATTATCTACAAAGCTACGAGCTTTACAAAGTTCTTTTAATTACGTTTTATGCAATTGGCAAATGTTTGGTAGTGATGGGTTAAAAGAACATCCCGACGATATTAGAAAGGCAATTACTCATTGTGATAAAAAATTATGGTTGGAAACCAAATATATATTTAAACCTTTGTCTATCAAAGATAGTTCTTCTATCTGGATACATAGTTTAATAAATATCCCGTATTTTAATAAATCTAGAATACGAATAGCAAATCAATTAATAAAATTAAATCATTATCCTATTCAGTCATTGGAATTTTTTCAAAAAGTAAAGATGACTAGAGGTGCTGCTGATTGTAAAAATTCTGAAAATGTTAGAGATATGAATTATTTTAATAAATATGATTATCGCGATATTAATGATGAAACATTAAAAAACATAATTTTAAACACACCACCTGATTATTAAATGTTATTTTTTGTATTTATAACATATTTTTCTATATATTGATCTAATAACATTTTATTTTCACTTGAATTATTATCTTTTTTAATACCTACAAAATATAAATCTTTGGAATGATAATTATAATAACTATCCCAATTTTTAAAATTATTATTTAAATCTAATACATTATTTACATGACGAATTGTTAAATTTTTATAATAATCCTGCATATCTTCAAATTGAGCAATAGAACCATAACTTGCTTCTGGACAAGTTCTTCTTGTTCCGTGTTCTGGTCTACCAAAACCCGCACATGTAAAACAAAAAAGACCGTTTGGCTTCAACATATCATATATTTTCAATAGTGAATCAGTATATGTTGGATCATGTTCAAAACATTCTGTTGATATTATTGTATTAAAATATTCATTTTCAAATGGTAAATCTTTTGTTTTAGATACAATGGTAACATTAGGAGCTTCAATAACATCATTGCCGTTATAATTACAATTTGTAAATAAATATTTATTATTGCCATTTATATCTCCTGAACCAACATCTAAAACCATTTTATCTATAAAATAATCTGGTAAAATTTTTTTTACAAAGTTTAAAAAATTATGAACTTCTGGATGCATTTATATATTATATTTATAAAATTAAATTTAATAAAATAATATTCCTTTACATATCCTTATTTTTGCGTTTGAATTTTTTCTAGCCATTTGATGAAATGCTCTATGTTCACAGTCTTCATATAGTCCTTTTATATGACCATAATCTCTATAAACTAATCCTCTTGATTTTTGAGCGTTAGAATGTGTTTTAATAAATTCTGGTGGAAATAAATCAGTTCTTACTCTACCATCGTAGTAAGTATTTAAAAATTTTGTGGTCCTGTAAATTGAAAATCCATTAAATGATGAAATACATGGCAATAGTTGTCCTGGTTTCAAATTGTTTATTTTATTCATAACGTAATCTCTAATTATGCTATGATATTGATAGTTATTATTAAAATGATTATAACTAAAACAATAAGGCCAAATTGATAGTCCCCATATATCATAATAATGTGGATAACTATTGAACGATAAACCGTCCCAATCTTCTCTCTTTAACATCGATTGAAGAGGTTCTATGTTTAATTTTTTACAATTTACATTATCCATATCCATCATAATAAAATAAGGAAAGTAATTCTTATTATCCCTAACATATTGCAAACAAAAATTACGTGCAATAGCTATATTATGTGTTCTAAATCTACTCATAGGTTTTTTATTTATATAAAATAATAATCTTGGGTTTTTTTTTTGATATTCTATTAATATATTCAATGTATTATCACTTGATTTATCATAATAAAGAACTATTTTATAATCATCAAAGAGAGAACCTATTTTTTCAATATTTTCAAAAACCTTATTTAAATAAGGTGCACAATTTTTTACAGGTCCGCAAATACAGCAATTCATTATAATATTTGTTTTATTTAAAATTGAAAAATAAAACCCATAAATAAAATAATTTTAACTTAAATATTATGTATGAAGTAGTTACTAGTAGATTTAATAATGAAACGCGAGATGCTAATTATGCATACAGAAAAAAACATAATTTCACATGTATGTATTGTTGTCCATCAGAATTATCTCCTAAAATACCATACAATACACCTGTATTTGTGATTGAAATGAATAATACTATTAACAAAATTGAAGGTATCGGTCTAATTAAAAATAATCATGACACAAAAAAATATTATAAAGTTCATTCTGATGGAAATACTAATAGATATACGTATATTGGTAAGTATTTTATTGAACGTTATACCATTAATTGTTATAATCCAAGTTTAGTTTTTATACTAGAAGAAATATTGTTTAAGGGGAAAACACATTCAAAGAGAGGTTCTGGATTAACAATAATACCAGAGAAGGTTTTAAAATTTGATATATGTGAAGGAATAAATATAAAAAAAGAAATAAAACAACTCTTTATTCGTCATTATAGAGAGAAAAGTAATAGCGATAATGAGTGTCATAATGAGTGTGATATTATTTGCAGCGAGGAAAATTTACAAAAATAACTAACTGAAAAAAAAGCACTGTAAAAAAGGCACTATGCATTAAATATGTTTATTTATTTTTTTTTATTAAAAACAATATCTATAATAATGATATGACAGATATTGATACGAATATTGCTAGTTATTCACTTCCAGAATTATTAACTATAGCCGATATTGAAAATGATAATATTAACAAAGATCAAATTATTGTAAAAACTAATTATTTAATTAATAGATTTAAAGGTAAAAATCCTAAATTAGCTGTTTTTTTTAAAGAAGTACAAAGTGAACTTTTACAATATGTGAATGGCTTAGAGGTACATCACGAGGAAAACAATGAAGGGAAAATTATTGTTGAGGGATTTGGAAGTATGTCTAATGCAGCTATTTATCCTGCAGGTGATAAACAAATTTCAGATTGGTATGAAAACGAAAATCTAACACAAAGTGACCAAAATCAGGTTAATAAAATTACACAAAGACAGCAAAAAATTCAGGTTTTTGGTAATCAACACGCACCTATGAATAGGGAACAACTTGCTACCACTGATAATTATAGTTTACCTGTTAAACAAGATTCTTTAAATCCAAATTTAAAAAATACAATTAATCGCTTTGTTAATTTAGATAGTCAATTTAGACAATATACAAGTGGTGTTGATTCAATATCTACTGATTATACATTAGATCTCTCTGATACTCTAAAAAATGCTTTAAATTTAAAGCTATATTCATATCAAATACCTTATAGTTGGTATGCTATTGATAGCGCATATGGTAATACTTGTTTTTGGATACTTGATGCAAGCACCAACAATGCCATTACTATTTCTGTTCCACCTGGAAATTATTCTCAATCTGCTTTTGTGACCCAATTAAATTTATCCTTTAGAACTGCAGGATTTACTACACCTGCTTATGGAACTCCTACTTCTCCTATTTATGCTCCTGCAAATAATCCAGCATATTATAATCCTAATAGTGGAATTATTTCATTATTTTTGTATGGTGGAACATTTATTGATCCTGACGGAATTTTACCTAGCTTTACTATAACTACAGCAACCACTATTATTTTTTATGATTTTACAGGTGCATTGCAATGCACTATTACTTGCGCTAGTAATGTTAATCATTATTTTAATAATACTCTTGGATGGATTATGGGATATAGATACCCTTATCTTTTTGTTGATCCTAGTGGTATTACTGCTTCTGCTATTTTAGACCTTAATGGTACTAAGTATTTGATATTAGTTATTGATGATTACAATCAAAATCATGTTAATAATAGTCTTGTCTCCATTACACAATATTCGAATACTCTTAAAATGCCCTCTTATTATTCTCCTGATTTACCTTATACATGCATTACACCTGCTCAACAAGGTAATAATTTAACACAACTAGTTGCAGGTGTTACTGTTCAATCATTTTCTAATACTCCATATCAACAAAACGCTTATTCTCAAAATACGGCTATAACACCACATCCTTTAAATCCTGCAAATGTAGATGGACTTTTAATAGCAGGAAAATATCAACAAAATTATACATCTACTCCAATTGTTTTACCAAGTGCTCCACGAACATTAACACAAGCACAAATTTATACTATTAATGAAATTAATAAAAATAGTTCTAATCTCACTAATTATTTGGCTAAAGCACCTACATCTTCTGATATTCTTGCAATTGTACCAGTTAAAACTTCTACTGGTGTGCCTACTGGTTCTCTCTTGGTCGAATTCAGTGGTTCTCTACAAGATAGTTCCAGAATTTATTTTGGTCCTGTTAATATAGATAGAATGGCTGTGAAATTATTAGATGATAAAGGTAATGTATTGAATTTAAATGGTAATGACTGGTGTGTTACACTTGTATGTGAATGTTTATATCAATATTAAAATATTTTTATATTTTATGAGTATAATTATTGATTTATTTAATGAATTTGGACGTTATGGGCCATTAATTCTATTTTTTCTCTCTATGTTTATTTTGTGGAATAATAATAATTTATTTTTCTATTATATAATCGGTATTTTTGTTAATACTATTTTAAATTTAATTTTGAAAGGTATTATAAAACAACCTAGACCATTGGAAGACGTTAATAAATTTAATTTAGCTTTAACTCGTGGAAAAAGATTTTTATTTAATGATGGAATACCATTTAATATATTTGGTATGCCATCTGGACACGCACAAAATGTGCTTTTCTCAACAATATTTATATTTCTCTCTACAAAACAATATAATTTATTATATGTTTACTTATTATTCTCTTTATTAATAATATTACAAAGAGTTGTATTTAATTATCATACTATTTTGCAAGTAATTATTGGTGCCATTGTTGGTTCTCTCTTTGCTTACTTTGTTTATTATCTAGCTAGAGAGAAAATTAAAGGACATATTACAGAGAAAAAAGATGACAATGGACCTATCTAAAATGGTTTACACATGTTTTATTTTATATTTTATAATATTATATACTATTATAAAATGTCATGTCCTAGCAATACAAATAACCTAGACCCTAATTATTATCAAAATGTAAACGGATATGCAGTTCCTTCTGCTATACCATATAACAAAAATATTACTTCAAATAGTTGTCGAAAATATAAAGCTTCTTATCCTCCATTTTCTCCAACAATTAGTAGTTTATCTGTAACTAGTAGTTTTGTTGGAGCTTATTCACTTGTTTATATTTATGGAACCAATTTTTTACCACCTTGTTATGGCACTACATATGTGAATTTTGGAACTTTTAAACAAATTCCTATAACATTTTATAGTACTAGTTCTATTTCTTTTGTTGTACCTTTAAATGCGCAAGCAGGAACATATAACGTTGTTGTTGTTAATATTTATAATAGCAATTTTAGTCCAGCTGTTAATCAAAGTTATGCAGGTAATGCAAATTTTTCTAATACAGTTAACTATACAATTGAATTACCAAATGGCATTAAATATCAATTATCGGGAAGTTATACTGTTTCCAGTAATTCAAATTATAATACAGTTATTACTTTTACTGGTAATGGAACCTTTATTATATTAAATAATATAGGTATACTAATTAATTATATTATTGTCGGTGGCGGAGGTGGTTCGGCAGCCTCTTTGGCTTCTTATTTCTATGGATATGGTGGTGGTGGTGGTGGTCAAGTTTTAATGGGAAGTTCAGTTTTAAATCCTAATACTTATAATATTATGGTAGGAGCTGGAGGAGCTGGTGGTACAAATATAGGTACTAAACCTAACAATAATGGACTTCCTGGAGGGAATTCATCTATTAATACTACTAATTTTAATGTAATAGCATATGGAGGGCAAGGGGTTAGTTATTCATCTTCCTCATCGTCAGGTGGAACTAGTGGGGCAGGTGGACTTGGTGGACTTGGTAATCAAACTGGTAGTGGTGGTGATGGTAGTAATGGTGGTGGGGGTGGTGGGGGTGGTGTTAATGGTTCTACATTATACATGGGAGGAAACGGAGGAGTAAATATTATAAATAGTAATTATGGTGGTGGAGGTGGAGGTGGAGGTGGAGGTGGAGGAGGAATTGGTGTTGGAGGTGGAGGACAAGGAAACGGTGGAAGTGGACTGGGAAACGGAACACCTAATACTGGTGGTGGTGCTGGTGGAATATTTGGTAGTTCATCATCTCTTGGTAATAATGGTGGATCAGGAGTAGTTATTTTGTATTTTAATACTTAAAAATTTTGTTATTAAATATATATGAATTATTTTTACTTATATATATTTATATTAATTTGTTTTATTATTGCAGTTTCTTATTTTAACACTTATTTAAATACTTACAAAGAGCCGTTTAATTCTGATAAGCAAAATTTTGTTTTATTAGGAGATAGCATTCTTAAGAATGATGCTTATGTATCTCAAGGGAAAAGTATTGATGATTTACTTATGGAGAGAACCAATGGTAAATCATTATGTTTAGCAGCGGATCATTCAAAAATAGTTGATATTTATAATCAAGTTGGAAAAGTTCCAGATGATTATAATAACAATTTAACTACAGTTTTTCTCTCTGCAGGCGGAAATGATATATTAACTCATTATGTAGATCAGGAAAATGATTCAACTAGCACAAGTGTTTTAGAACCAATGTTTAAATCATATAAAAAATTAGTTCAAAGCATAAAAAATAAGTTTCCAAATGCGAATTTAGTTTTATTAGATATTTATTATCCTGATAATTTAAAATATAAACAATATCATCATGTAATATCTGAATGGAATAACAAAATATATGATTATGCAAAACAGTCAAACAATAATATATCAAGTGTTTTAAAAGTTAGTAATATTTTAACAAAACCCGAAGACTTTTCATTTGGTATAGAACCTTCTTCGGTTGGAAGTAATAAACTTGTAGAAACAATAATGACTAGTTATTGATACAACTAATTTTTTAGTAGTTTAAATATTGTTTTTATTACTTCTTCTTCTGACCATTCACTACCTGACTTATACAAGTTCCAACTTGAAATATTTACTTTTATAAATAATAATTGAATAGACGGATATAATTTAATTGAACCTAATATATCATTATTTTTAATTATTATTGGGTCCATATTATCTCCTCTACTTTCGATTGTATATCCAGTTAAATCTGTAGATAAACATGTGCGATGTTTATGTTTTATCTTAGTATAATCTAAATTATATTTCAAAAAATATTCTTGTAGTATTTCTTTGTCCATTTGTATATTTTTATTTATATGATTATATTTATTTTTTGTATCAATTTTTTTAGTATCTTAATTTATATTTTTATTTAACTCTATAATATAACAATAGTTGATAACTTTTCGTAAAATTCCATTCTAAAGGTGTTCCATCATAATCCTTTGTGCCTTCAAATTGCCAGTTTATATTGCTGTTTAAATTATCCTTCCATTTCATAGAAACCAAACGATGAAAGCTCATACCATCATATCCAAATTCTTTACCTTCGCATGTAATAGTGGCGCAAAAATGTTGCTTTGATATATCTCTTATAACGGCACTGTCTATTTCATATTTGGCATCATTCAATTTAAATGAATTAGGTTTTGTTTTAAAAGTTTGCGCATCTTGTTCAAAAATTTGTAAAACTATTATATGTGGCAAATGTGTCATTTTTTTCATAGTTTCTATCACATTGTCTTTCCAATTAATATTAGCATTTTGTATAAATAACATTTGAATAGAACTATTATTTAAATAATTTATAATACTTGTATAATAGTATATTGGATTGCCAGCTTTATCTACATCAACAATATATGGATTTTTCGTTTTATATGAAATTGGAATATTTTTATATAATAAATGTATAATACTATTTGTATCTAATTTATATGCATATTCATTACCTGTAAGACAAGCGTCAATACCAAAATTAAGCAAAGCAAATGCGTCCCGAAGTTTATCTGGAATAACTGTGCCGTCTTTTTGTTTACCTTCTATCATTAATTGTCTCAAAAAATGAAAAAATTTGCGACCTTTATCGCTAACAAAAAAAGTCACAAACATAGAATTAAACCAGCAATTAGAATGGGATTGAATTGGAGGTATAATTTTTTTAGGGTCAATATGTTTATCAGCTGCTAAATTTTTTAATAAAAATTTTTTAGCTTCTGGTGTATAATAGTAGAAACAACTTTTACCATATAATTTACCAGGAATTCCTATTTGCAACGGTTCTTTTAAATCAAACGCATTTTCCATATTGCAATTTAATAAATCTTTACGTTGTATTGACTTTAAAGTAACTAATTCTCTATTAATTGTAGGTGAATAAGAATCTAATACTAGATTATTTGCAATCCTACTACTTATTTTGCGGACATTTAAGGGTGTTTTAGTTGGCAATATTATCTCTCTTTTATTATGCTTAAATGTTTTATTATGCGTTTTTTTATTTTGTTTATTTTTATGTTGATGTCTTTGTTTTCTAGATTTATTCATATAAATAAATAATATTTTTATTTAATATAATGGGAGCAGGTATATTACCAACTACAATACATAATGGGAAACTTTATTTTTTATTTGGAAAAGAGAATAAATATGAAAGTTCAGCTCCAGGTTTTTCTGATTTTGGCGGCGGAACCGATAATAATGAAACTTATTTGGAAACCGCCGTAAGAGAAGCAGGAGAGGAATTTACTGGGTTTTTAGGCAGTGATTCAGACGTTCGCAAATTATTAAACAAATATGGAACTTATATTATTGACCACAAGACAAATGGTCATAAAATATATCGTATGCATATTTTTCCTTTTGAATACAACCATTGGTTGCCATATTATTATAACAATAATCAACGTTTTCTCCAAAAAAGATTAGACCCTAATGTAATAAAAACTTCAAAAATTTTTGAAAAAGCCGAAATTCGTTGGATTTGTGTAGATGAACTAAATAAAATGCGCCCACAATTTCGTCATTATTTTTTAAATATTATTGATATGATGCTAAATGAGAAAGAAAGTATACATTCTTTTATAGAGAAAAACTTAAAAAAAAGCACTAAAAAAAAGACACTAAGAAAAGGAGGTCGTAACCATAAAAAAACCAGGAAAAATTATTAGAGCTCTTCAACTCTCTTTTCCTCTTTATCTTGTAAATCTTCTTCAACTCCTCTAATTCTTGTAATTGTTTCTATTAATTTTCTGTTAAATGGAGACAAACTATTATCTCCATTTGTATCATCTATTTCTATGTGTAATGATATAAAAATATCTGTCTCTCTATCTTCATTTGTAACGTCAATATTCTCTCTAATATAAGTTCTTATTTGTTCTGTTTTTAATTGTTTGTCATTATACATATATCTTCCAACATCAGTTGTATATAATATTATATCATTCCTTAAAAATTTCTGTGGTTCTATTATGACAATTTCATTTTTACTGGTTAACCATACAATAACTGAATGACCTACATCTTTTCCTCTTTTTATATAATTCATTGCTGTTATGATTGATTGATTTTCTGAAAATCCATATACTGAACGCAATGATATTAATTTATTTCTTGTTCTCTCTATAAAAAGTGTTATTACTTCCTCTAGTTCACCTTCTCTTCCTGAAAAACTATACCATTTTGAATGAAAATTTAATTCTTTATTTAAATATTGTGACATCTGAGTGGTTGTTAATCCTGGTTTTCTTACCATCATATCAATGGATAATTCTTCAAATGTTGGAATACTTATTGTTCTTAAAAATAAAAGTGTGTTTAATGTACATGTTCCATAATAATTTCTAAATACATCAGATACTTCATTTGCTTGTTTTATTCTTTTTATTATATCTGTATCTGTCATATTTTGCACTCCTTTTGCAAATACAAAAAACATTGATATGAAAAAAAATACAATTAATGGATTAGCTCCACCTTTTTGTATTCTTAATTTTCTAGTTTTTCTATATTTTAAATTTCTTTTCATTTTTGTTTTTCTTTTTTTTCTTTTACCTCCTATTTGTTGTTCTAATTGCATTTGAAGTTTCTCTAAAAATACGTCTGTAAAATTAAAAATTAATGCATTATTAAAGTCGCATTCTGTTTGAGGAACATTGTTTATTGTTTTATTTAATATATCATTTACTTTGACACTTGTTATAATTGAAAATGTTTTTTCTTCTTCCATATAAAATAAAAATAATTTATTATTTTATTATTTTTATTATAAAATTAATAATTTTACATGTATAACAAATTTTAGTAATTAATAAATTTTTTGCTTTGATAGATTTCATTTTTTTCATCGCGTAAATTTATTTCTTTTTCTAGCATATGACATTTTAAATGAAGTTTTTCACAAGTTTTAACTAATTTTGCATTTTCTTCTAGCAACTCTTTATCAGGGTGTAATCTATTTATTTCAGTATTTAGCTCGTCAATTATGATCAATAACTGAAAATTTTTTTCCAAAAAGTTCGTCATTTTCACTCTTAAAAATTAACAATTTATTATTTTCATTTTTTAACAATTCTAATTCGTGTGTTAATGCTTTCTTTTCTTCATTAAATTTTTTAATTTTTACATCAATAACTTTGAAAGTTTCATCTATCATTATTGATAGCATATATACTGCTATACAGCTAGTAAAAACTGTAATAATTACTAACATAGTTTCACTTTGCGCGAACATTTTTGCTCTGGATTGTAATACTTTTGATCTTTTTATTTATAATAAAATTAGTTTCAATTTTTTATTTTAGATAATATTTGAAATTATCTACTTAAAGACCTTTAAGTTATTTTATTTAATATATTCAGTTACCAAAAAATATATTCCAACAATTAATAGTCCTAAAGCCAAAAATAGTTTTAATAAATTTAAATATATTTGTGTGTCTTTATCATTTTTACATAGTAAAGTTTTTTTATTTTCACTTATTAGTGAAGCTGTAATACTATTTTCTATATCACTAATTCTATCTTCATTATTGCGATATATTTCATTCTTATTATCATATTTTTCATTCTTATCTGCATATAAATTATATATTGGTCCTATATCTTTCTCTCTATCCATAAATTTAACATTTATTTTTATCTTTAATAGTTTTAATAATTAGATAATATAAATGAAGATTACGCATACAATGGTTGTTATGTTTGTTGGAAGTTTCATTATTCAATACTATTTAATGTCACCAATTATGGTTAGTAACCGTATTTACATTACTAATAACATTGGCAAAGCATATATAGCAACTATAATGGGATTATTCATGATTTTATTAGAAGTTATGATGCACGACCATCAATATCACGTTTTTAGTTTCAATTTTTATATCATTTTATTTGCACTTTTAGCATTATTTGTTTATTTATATCGCAAACAAGTTGCTATCAATGATAAACAATATTTAGAAGGTATGATTGAACATCATTCTATGGCACTATTAACTAGTGAAGAAATTTTGAAGAAAACGGATAACTATTACGTAACCAAATTAGCTAAAAATATTATACAACAACAGGAAGATGAAATACGAATGATGAGAGAACTAGTAAAAAACCCAAATATCTAAACTAGTCTTCATATATTTTCTCGATATTTGTCATTAAATTACTAATAGTATTTGAATTTTTTTTATGATTTTCTATATTTAAATTCTTCTTTTTATTTATTTCTATAACAGAACTCCATGAATGAATTAAACATACATTGTAGCTATTCGTAAAATTAGAATAATTCCTTAGTTTACCATTACCTAATATGCTAGCCAATATAGAAAAAGTAGAATATTTAACACCTTGCAAAATTTCTTTGCATTTTGATAAACAAAACATATCTAAAACGCTATTATAATTATTATAGTTGCAATTATTTGTATAATCTATATTTAATATTTTTATATGTTTATTGTTTTTTGTTGTGATATCTTGTATAATATTTGTTATTTCATTTTTCCAATTATTGTCTTCACTAACAATTAAAAATATTGGCTCTTTTTCGTTTATAATTATATTTTTTACATCATCCAATAATTTATTTGTAATTATGTAAAATTCACATTGACTACTTATATGTCTTACATCTCCATTATTTGATACTTTATCACTTTTTCTCAAATGAATACCGTAAGCTTTTTCTATATCAGATGGGATTTTTGATAGTATAATTTCAGACGGTTTTATTATATTTTTCGCATATAAGACAAAATCGTTTGATATTTGTTCAAATGATAATTCAGGTAAAAACCTTTTAAGAAAATTATACACTTTATAAGGACATAATGATGATGAGGTATTTGGCGATTTAATGTAAAAATTACAATTGTTATTTGAAATTATTATATCATTAAAAGTAAACAATTTTTCTTCATAATAATTGTTGTCACCCCAAGCAAAACTATTATTACTATTTATAATTGGAAAAGTTATATTTGGTCTATAATTTAGATATTTACAAATCGTATAAAATCCTATTAGATCTAAAAATTGGTCACCTAATCCATTATATAATACTATATTTGCATTATTATTCATTTAAATATATATTTAATTATTAAAAAATTTTTCAGCTTCTTCCGTTTCCAAATGTACTTGTGGGGGCGATGCCCAGTCTTTATAAGGAATAGCTTTACTTGTTGATCTTTCCAAAGAGAGAAGTTCTTTTAAAGCTTGTATTCTTCTCTCTAATGGCTTAATTTGAATTGAAATTTTACGGGAAAGTTGCTTCCATCGCCATTCAAATTGGAGTGTAGCTTGCCAGTCAGGAAATCCAGATACGTGTACAGCTCTCGTCCATGTTTCACCTTGTGATACTTTTATTCCTGTTACGTGTGCACCACCTTTTATTTCTTTATTATGTTGTCTTAAACGTCGATTTAAATCAACTGTCGCACCTACATAAGTATTACCATTTGTTGATACTAATAAATATACATATGACATTTATTACTATCTAAGAAATTATATTTCATTTATTAATTCATTAATTCCTTTATCAAATTCTTTTTTGATTTCCCAACCTAAATCTTTTAATTTAACAAATTAACACATAATTTTTTGTTTCGACACTTTCTTGAAAAAGTTTTTCAATTTCAATAACATACTTGTATACATCATTATCTGGCGAATCCATGTTTTCTTTATTTTTAATTAAAAAAGGTTTAATTAATTTAAAGAGTTCGCAAATATCGTAAGAATTACCAACACTGTAATATCCTTCACAATCGGATTTGTTGCAAAGAGAATATAGACCTCCAACGCCAAAAAATATAAGCATATCAATTATATCTAATGAACAATTACCAAGGAATAACCCAATAAGAGGGGTATTTTCTTGATCTTCAGGTGTTTGTTCAAACTCTACAAGAGGTTCTGATATTTCTTCTTCACAAGGATCTTGTTCTAAAGTACCATATGTAAGTAATTGTCTCATAAAGTCATTTATAATTTGTTGAGCAACGAATGGATATGTTCCATTTTCATATTGGATGGTAGTCATTTGATATTTTAGATATTCTGCTGTTGCAACAATAGTAGCTGTACGTATTTCATTCCAAAAACTATAACCACAAGAAAAGGTTCTTGTACTACAAGTAATATCAATACCCATTTTATAATATACATAAAAAAATTTTATACTCTTTTGTAATTAAATATACTTTATTTAATTTTGTTAATTTATCTACATTCTGTAAGGAAAAATATAAAAAACATGGAAAAACTGTCCCTTTGAGTATAGTACAAAATTCGATTTTTTTGATGTGAAAGTTTTTTTGAAAAGTCAAAAATGGACAAAAAAAATGTCCAAAATTGAAAAGTTGAAATATTTTACTGCAAAAAATTTAATTGTGTGACCATAATTTAAAATTAACGTGTCGACACCAAAAAAATAATTCTAAAAGTGTGACGATAATTTTAAAAATATTTTTGCGGAAAAGAATTTGAGAATATTTTCTTTAGCTTTAGAAAGCTAATGCCGGCTAATAAAAATATGCTAAATATGCTCCAAAATTTTTACTGTATAAATTGTGACTATCAATGCTGTAAGACATCTAGTTGGAAACAACATATATTGACAGCTAAACACCAGAAAGCTAAAAATGGGCTAATGCAAGCTAATGAAAAATATGCTTGTGAAAATTGTGGTTTAAATTTTAAACATCAATCAAGCTTTTGTAGACACAAAAAAAAATGTATAGAAACAAATGATAAATATGATGATGAAATATCTGACAAAGAACTAATAATGATGTTATTAAAACAGAATTCACAATTGATAGAACAAAATGCAGAGTTAACAAAAAATGGAACACATAATACAAATAATTCGCATAATAATACAAATTCAAATAATAAAACATTCAATTTACAATTCTTTTTAAATGAGACGTGTAAAGATGCTATGAATATAATGGATTTTGTAGATTCAATAAAGCTTCAACTGAGTGATTTAGAAAATGTAGGAAAATTAGGTTATGTAGAAGGTATTTCAAATATAATAACAACAAATTTAAAAGCATTAGATGTGACGCAAAGACCAGTTCATTGCACTGATAAAAAGAGAGAAGTATTATATATAAAAGATGAAAACAAGTGGGAAAAAGAAGATGAAGACAAGAAAAAGATGCGTAAAGCTATTAAAAGAGTAGCATCAAAAAATCAAAAATTATTACCACAATTTAAAGAAGCGCACCCGGATTGTAGTAAAGCATCTTCCAAATTTTCGGATCAATATAACAAAATAATAATAGAATCATGTGGTGGTTCTGGAGACAATGATTTGGAAAAAGAAGACAAAATAATAAAAAATATTGCCAAAAATGTTACTATAGATAAAGAAAATTAATAATATTATATAAATCTTCTATGTGTTTTTATGTATCGTTTTTTGCTATTCTTTTTATTTCTTTTTGTTCTTCTCTTCTTTTTCCCTCCGTTTAATGGTATTTTATATAATTCATTCCAGATTTGCATTTGTTGTTGTTTAACTTCTTGTTCAGGAATTTCATCAATATAATTTTTATATAATCTAAGTAAAATTTTTTGATTCATTGGTTGCATGAAAGATAAAGAATTAAACAAATAAAGAAATATCTTGAGCTTATATCTAATCTACTAAAAGTAAATCTCATATAACTTCATAAGGATAGAAAAATGGAGTAGAATTAAATGAATAAAAATTAATTTGTCATTAAATTGATAGATCGAAAGAATAAAAATTCGACAGGATAGACACTAAGGCAGATAATGCACTTGATAAACTAGTAACTGAACTATTTGTATCACTTATTTCACTTGATAACACATTAGATAAACTAGCATCTGCACTAGTTCTAGTAGATACTTCACTAGATAATCCACTTGATAAACTAGCATCCGCACTAGTTCTAGTAGATACTTCACTTGATAAACTACTAGATAAACTAGCATCCGCACTAGTTCTAGTAGATACTTCACTAGATAAACCACTTGATAAACTAGCATCGGCACTAGTTGTAGTAAATACTTCAGTTGACAATGAAATGCTGAGATTAGTTATTAAATCTGGATTATTTTGTAGAGCACTTGCCAATTCATGTAAAGTATCAAGCGTTTCAGGTGTAGTGCCAATTAAATCGTCTATAACACCACTTAATAAAGTGACTTGAGTATATAAATCAGTAGATACTTCACTGGATAAACTAGTAACTGCACTATTTATACTAGATATTTCACTTGTTAGACAAGTTGATAAACTAGTAACTGAACTATTTATACTAGATACATCACTAGATAAACCAGTAACTGAACTATTTATACTAGATACATCACTAGATAAACCAGTAACTGAACTATTTATACTAGATACATCACTAGATAAACCAGTAACTGAACTATTTATAATAGATATTTCACTTGTTAAACCACTAGATAAACTAGTAATTTCACTATTTATATTAGATACTTGACTAGATAAATCAGTAGATACTTCACTGGATAAACTAGTAATTGTACTATTTATAATAGATATTTCACTTGTTAGACCAGTAGATGAATTAGTAGATACTTCACTTGATAAACTAGTAATTGTACTATTTATAATAGATATTTCACTTGTTAAACCACTAGATAAACTAGTAATTTCACTATTTATACTAGATATTTCACTTGTTAGACCAGTGGATGAATTAGTATATATTTCACTTGATAAACTAGTAACTGCGCTATTTATACTAGATATTTCAGCTGAAATACCCGATTGCAAATTACTAAAAAATTTGGTATCTAAATTGATATTTACTGCCATTATAATAGTTAATAAGAAAAAAATTAATTATAAATTTTTTATTCAATATATTCAAAATTTATAAATACTATATAAATAATTTTAATACTAAATCCCTATATTTTTGTTGTAAGATAATATTATTTGGTAAAAAACGATCTATCATTAAGCGATTATGTTTGACATATGCATCAATATTTTTATCGTGCTCAGTTAATATATTTTCTAATTTTTCAGAGGCTTCAATTAGATTAAAGTTATCATAAAAATAACCAATATCTTTACATAAATGAGCATTATGTAAAATGGGCCATCCCATCCATGCTAAATCAAAATAAACGTAATTTAATGGGTTTCCCCATTGATGCGAAACAACTATATCTGCATAGTCTTTCATAAATGATAATGTATTATATCTAGTTTCAATAGAACATTTTTTATCTTTAACTATATCAAATGATTTAACAAATTTGTTAAATTGTTCTAAATTAAAATCATTAATAGAAGATGACGAACCTATATTAGTAACATATAAATGTTTTATTAATTTATTTTTACGATAAGCATTTTCAGTTATTATAATAGATGGTAAAGCCCATTTCATTATACTTAAATTGGGTTCTAAAATAGCAATTTTTTTTTCAGCGCCTTTATTTTTATAGTATAGTTCATTTTCATTGCAATTATTAACTTTACAAAATAACTTAATAGCATTATTTGACCAAACAAAAGGAACATCAACACACTTACAATGATACAAAATTGCCCAAAAATCACAATTTAACTCAGTCATTTGTGGAATAGACCAAATTTCATCATATTTAGGATAGCCATTTATTGTAAAGTCATAATCATTTTTTTGTATTTTTTTATGTTGATTATATAATATTTTCTCGCTTTCAATAATGTATGTATTTCCACAAAAATAACCAACGTGCTTAGTTTTTAAATATTTTAAATAATTATAAATAAATAAATCACAATATGAAAAACTAAGTGTAATAATGAGATTAAATTCAGAATATAGAATTTCAGAATACTTTGTATATTTAAATCTGTTATCATAAAAAATTTCATTTAAAACGCTTTCACTTACATCAAATAATTTCGTATCTTCAATAATAAAATAAACATCAAATCCAATATTTAATAATATTTCACATAAATACAAACTATTCTGATTTATTCCATTTGAGAAAAAAGAAGCTACATTATTAAAGACTAGTAATGTGATACCTATTTTAATATTTTTAACTTCGGTAGGTTTTATAATTTCAAAAGGTACATCAGTATAACTTATTTTAGGTTTATAATAATGATTAAATAAAATATCATCATATTCGTTAACAGTTGAAACATAATCATCGCTATATTTTTTTTCACTTAACAAAATTATATTTTTATTGCATTTTTTATTTATAATTTCATAGAATATTTTTGAATTAATTTCTTGTTCACTTTTATCAAAACCAATTAATTTTTGTATTAAATTCAAAAGATAAAAATTATTTTTAGAAGAACCAAAAATTCCCGTGAATAATTGTTCTGAATTTATTATGGATTTAACACAAATAAAAACATCATTTGTCATATTTATATTTGTAATTTTTTTTGTAGGAATTACATTTATATCTATAAAAAATCCACCTTTACAGTATAATACATAAAGTATAAAGCAAATTTTTTTTATATATGCATTTTTAATTATATTAAATTCATCAAATGTAAAATTTTCAGTTATATTCTCTTTAAAAAATGTTTCATATGTTTTATCATGTTCATATAAAAACGAATAATTACATTTCGTTGTTTCTGAAAAAGAATTCTCTATAGTCTTAGGGTATCTAAATTTTGACAAAGTAAATAACTCCATTATATTTATAATATTATAATAAAGTAAAATTTTAAACTAATGGCATATTTATAATCTTAGAAAATAGTATTAAAATATAATTTAAAATTATAAAATGTTATATGAGTATATGTCATTAAAAATAATAAATATAACCGTTCCCGAAGAAAGTATTTTACATATTGAAGATTTCTCTCCAGAAGAGAACTATTTAATGTTAAAAATAGGCAGTCAATGTTTATTGGAAGGTCGAAAAGCAGTTTCAGGGTTAACACAAAATGAAATTCTTCAAAAGATAAGGAAGGAAACAAAGGAAGAAATACAAAAGTTGGAGATGAATATAATGGTTGAAAAAGAGTTATCAAAAAAAATGGAAGAGAGAATAACTGCAATTTATGATGCACAAGTGTCACAAATGAAGAAACAGATTGAATTTCTCTCTAATCAAGTAAAAACATATGAATTAGAAAGTAAAGAATTGGTAAAAAGGGAAGTAGAAAAAGCAAAAGAGAAATTTGATTTATTGTTACAAGAAAAAGATAGACAAAATCAATTGAACAGGGAAGTATTTGATAAGGCAATTCAATTGACAAATAAAAGCACATCTCATAAAGGTTCTGAAGGAGAGAAAACTTTTAGTGAATATGCAGAAACATTCCAAGACTTTAAAGGATTTGATATTATTGATAAACATACACAAGGCGGTCAAGGAGATTTTCATTTACATTTTGAAGATTTTGATGTGTTAGTGGATGCAAAGAATTATAAAAAGAAGGTTCCAGTAGACCAAAGAGAGAAAATAAAGAAAGATTTATTAAAGAACGAACATTTACATTTTGCATGGTTAGTTTCTCTCAATACATCAATTGAAAAATATGACAAAGCACCAATAATGTATGAATGGATAAATACTAGACAATGTATAGTTCATATAAATAATCTCTCAAGCTTTGAAGATCCAAAAAAGATTTTGAGAATAGTTTGGTTTACATGTAAAGAATTATATAAATTTATTGAAGATGTAAATTTTGATGAAACAGAAGTAACTGAACTTAGAGAGAAGAATTTTAAAATAATGGATAAAATAAGAAATATTCGAAAGACAATTAGAGAGATAAATACTTCTATGAATGCGACCAGAAATTTAATTCAGGTTATGGATGATGAGTTGAAAGGAATATTAGAAGCCGAAACTTTTGAGATTGTGTCTTCAAACTTTTCTCTCTTTGATGATTGGTGGGGACTAAATTTAGAAGTTACAAATGACGAAACATTGGTTTCATCTACAGATTTATGGAGTAGGTTCAAACAAGAAAACAAATTGATGATAAATGAGATGAATATAACAGGTGACAAATTTAAACAATATATTAAAACAAAGGTTCCATTGTCGAGTATTATATTACGAAATAAAAATTCGAACTCTGCATTTGATGTAAAAGGTTTAAAAATGAGGGAACAAAAAGAGGTGATTGTAGAAGAGATTTTAGAATTAGAATTAAACGAAGAACTATTAAAAAAAAAGAAAGTTGTAAAGAAGACAAAATAAAAAATTAATGTTTTGCAAATAACAAAAAATTAATTATAAATAAAATTTACAACTTTCGACCATTTTATAAACGTAAAATGATAATTTATTTGTAAAATATGTATACAATTGCATAGAAACAATATAAACCTAAAAGTAAATTAACAAATGAATTCATATAAATGTCCATAAAATTAACAACTTTTTCAGTTATATCATTTTTATTAATTAAATGCCAAATAAAACCTTTATCAATTAAACAGTAAGAAATATCATATAATAAATATGAAAATATAATTATATTAAGATAATAATTGTTACTATTTCTCAATAGTATTAATAAACCCACGCAAAGAATTAATGTGAACATTGTAAAAAAATCTCTAATATTGACTAAATATTTCCAAATACCCGTAGGTGGTGGATTATAGACTGGATATTTGAAGTCAATAAGTATATCAAAGCTTTTCTTAAAGGCTAAATATATTATGAATATTATTAAAATATAATATATATTTTCTTTTTTCATTATATAAATAAGTAATATTTTTTTAGCGTAATAAATTTTAAATACAACAGTTATCAACTTGTAAATAACAAGTGAACTCAGTATTTGATGTGAAAGGATTAAAAATAAGAGAAAAGTATATTTTCTAAATATAAAAAACTAATAAGAGATAAATATTTGAAAGCTATGTAGGTTATAAGTATTTAGGGAAACGCCTACGGCTAATGGAACATGTTTCCCTAAATACTCTCTCCAACCCAACGACGCCAATTGGCGTCACTATGACACGCATTAAGCGTAGAATATAATTTTCACAATCTCTCTTTGATGACATATTCAATGTAAAATTTGTTATCAAAATTATCATATATATTTTGCTGCATATAAGTTACACATTTGATGCAAAATTGTGCCGACTTTGAGAGCGAATATGTATATTTACAGTTTTTTCAGTTTATGACGACAATATGCAGCGTCATTATATGTCAATTCATATATGCCACATTGTAACCCTAGCAGGAGACTGGCTCGTGACACTTTTTGGTAAAAGTCTCTCTAAATTTGTGACCATAATGGTAAGGTGATTTGAGAATGTTTGATTGCAACTGAACGAGACCATAATAGCAGTCATATCTCAATGTGAAGACACACTGACATCACATATCGTCATAATGCGTTTTTTTG